>ERZ773248.5-NODE-5-length-302895-cov-7.313945_pt1 | contig 302895 bp, 271 predicted proteins | sample MGYA00580518_ERZ773248 | MGnify/ENA primary metagenome ERZ773248 (study PRJEB29015, sample SAMEA2737762) | human gut metagenome | biome: human gut; feature: human-associated habitat; material: faeces | place: China | collected 2012 ...
GTGGTCCAGACCTGCGGCTGCGACATATCCTGTGATCGTCCCGCTTGCGGCTGTGGACTCTGGCTCTGCACTGCCTGATTTATAACTGCCTGCGACGGTTGCACTACGCGCTCCTCCGGTGCCGACAGATACTCCATAGGTGCCATATCCGCCTTCTGCCTGATTACCTCTTCTTTCGTATGGTTTTCCATGGCTTTTGCTGCCGGGGATGTAGGATGTTGAGATGGCTGCAATGAGTGAGCTGCCAGCTCCATCCACTGAAGCAGCTGCGTAGATCGAGCCTTTTCAGATTGCTGAACCTTCCTTGGCTGCGATATGGACGGATCGGCTGTGATCCACTCCGATAATCTGCGTTCCGTCTGTCCCCGCCGTGCAAAGCGTTCTATAATTTCCGCTGCTTGCCGGACAGTCTGCTGGCGGTCTGTCTTTCCTTCTGTATATCCTTCCAGCACCTGCTCCAGGTAGACACGTTCCGTCTGCTGGATTGCAACAGATGCATCCTTTGTCTTGACTTTCTGCAGAATCTCCTCTGTGAGATTTTTAACTGTCTGTTGATCTTTCTGTTCCAGCACTGATGTGATCTGTGTACGAAGCCATGTATTCCGGTCTTCAGCACTCCCTGTTTTCTGACCGTTCTCCACCCGACCATTGATACTTATGTTGTCGTTTTGGATATTTTTCGCCTGTACATTCACATATACGCTGCTGTTATATATATTTTCAATCTTCCGAAGCAGCACCTTCTGTTCTTCTTTTGCTTCTTTTTCCAAAACCCGGAGCTGCTCCACACCAGATTCTTTCACCAGTGTGTGAAGTTCTTTTGTCATTTCTCGGATGACCCGGTCCTCTGCCTTTGGCAGTTCCTGCCGGATCGTTTTTTCCACCTGACGTTCTACCTGCGGGTATAACTTTTTGTGGATCTGTTTTTCAAACATCTGCGTCAGAAACTGAAAATTCTGACGATACAGATAATTTTCTTCTGTCAGATTCTGAATCCGGTACACGTTGGTCATGTACAGATTCTGCATTTCCTGAGAAGAAGCCTCATTCTCTTCTGGAGGAAACATCATGCAGGCAGGGTCAAATGCACCGGCAGATCCGGTATGCATAGCTATGATATTTTGGGAAAACTGTTCAAATCGGTTCTGCATCCTGCCCTCTCACTCCCATCATTCTGTGCTGTTATTTTCCGGGCTTCCACCAGGCACTGTTCTTTTTGCTTCCTTCCTCTTCCAACGCCTCATAGGACAGCTCGATGGTTGCAGTCACAAACGTACTTTCAGAAGCTGCAAGATCGCTGAGGCTGATCTTATTTACCACGCACCCCTGAAGATAATATGCTTTTCTGATGCTCTGATCCTGCCCCAGCATAAATACCGAAATCTCTTCCCGGAATCGGTACCCCGGTTGATACAGAGTCATCTCCATCTCATCAGACAGCAGACCTCTTTCAAGCGTCACTGTCCGCTGGAAGTCCGCCTGATTCTTAAGGCTATATACCACACTGTTGCGGCCGCCTTCCCGCAGTGTTTCAAAACTGCCCTGATCTGCCAGTCCTGAAACCCTCTGAAATGGAATCTGTTTTCCTTCCAGATACACGATGAAATTGTAACCCCGCCGGTACAGTTCCTCTTTCTTTAATGTGCTCATTCCTTACACCTCAAAAATATTTTTGGGCTGCTTGCTGATCTTCTTGTGTATATCTGATATCTCTGCGCAGAATCTCCGTCTGGTCAGATGATCCATCTGCATCACTGACTCAAAGCTCCAGTGAAAATAATAAGCTACAAAAGAAACCTCTTTATACAGCTCATTCTCTGGATAAACGGTTATTCCGCCCTTGTAAAATTTACCGGCTTCTCAAATTTTTCTCCGCAGTGAGGGCATACGCAGGTCTCTGTCAGATCTTCCATGGAATTGATAGTCTGATACATATTCTGCAGAAATGCAAGATCCGCGGAAAACAGCTTCTCAATATGAGTCGGCCGGATGTTGGTCAAAGTTCCAAGGGAAGTGATCACCCTCGACAGCAAAATGATCGTCAGATACGCCGGATTGCTGACCACCCGCGGGTCACGGAGAGGCAAGATCTCGTCTGCTGCCGTTGCCATCCGCATCACGCCTTTTTTATGTAATTCTCCATTTTCATCCAGATATCCTCTGGGAAGTTCAAATTCAAATTCAGTAATCAGATCCATGCTGTTCTCCTTTTCCATATGATTTTTATGCCGGGATCTGCAGCTATACAGATCCCGGACTTAAAAACCAGACGATTAGCTCTCTCTTGTCATTGACTCATATACCAGCTCTACGCTCTCAAATGCGATCTCACTGGAGCTTGCATTGAAATCCGGTGCGGTATATTTACTCGGCCATGCATTGGTCAGGGTCCATACTGCAAGAGCGGTAGAACCATCATCATCAAACAGTGTGATGGTCACGTTCTTGTTGTGATCCTCGCCCAGGGAAGTTCCCTGAGAGATGGAAGTTACCCAGTCGTAGAAGCTTAAGGAACTGGTCATGCCCCATTTCAGAGTCACATTTCCGAATTTGGTCAGACCGTTCATTTTACGGGACCAGTTAACACCTTCATCACCTGTACGATATTCAATTACATCTACACTTGCGTCAAAACCGCTTACCTCAGAAAAGCTTGCCTCTGTGATTCCGTCGATCTCGACTTTATAGTTATATTTTTTGAATGGATATGCCACCTCTTCATTCCTCCTTATCTATGATTCACCTATACCTTATGATTCTTCCATGAACTGGGTAATGCGGAAGATCACGAACTCAGCCGGACGGCTCGGAGCTACACCGATCTCGCAGATCAGTCTTCCGTTCAGGATATCGCTCTGAGACATGGTATCTCTTCCGATATTTACATAGAATGCCTGGTCTTCGGTATTACCTACCAGAGCACCGCTTCTCCACATATCACGCAGGAATGCACGGATCGTACGGCCAACTCTTGCCCACAGCATCTCATCGTTCGGCTCAAATACTGCCCAGTTGGTCTGGGATTTAATGCTCTCCTCCAGATAGATGAACAGACGGCGAACGTTGACATATTTCCAGAGACTGTTGCTGGAGCAAGTTCTTGCGCCCCATACACGGATGCCCTGTCCCGGAAGTGCACGGATCAGGTTCACGCCTGCCGGATTCAGAATATCCTGCTCAGCCTTATTGTACAGGCAGGAAAGTCCGATGCAGTTGTAAACAACTTCATTAGCCGGTGCTTTGTGTACGCCTCTCTCCACGTCACTTCTTGCATAGATACCGCATACTGCTCCTGAAGGCGGGATGTATGCCGGTTTCTTGTTCAGAGCGTCATAGATCTGGATCCACGGATGATACATTGCCGCATAATCAGAATCAATCTTCTCTCTGTGTGCCAGAACATCCTGCGGTTTGGTCAGATGCTGCGGTACATCCAGTACAGCAAAGCTTGCGCCGGTATTGGTGCAGTGTGCAACCAGTGCCAGCTGAACTGCAGGACTTATCACACCCGGAATTGCCATGATACTTACGTTATTAAGCTCTTTGAAAGCTGCCAGACCGGTTCTCTTTCCAGGACCCCCATCGGTTCCCATGAACACATCATCGGTGATTCCTTTCTTGCCGCCGTCAGATCCGCCTGCAAGGAATACGATCGCTTTCTCTGCATCTGCTTCAGCAGTAAATACAGATAACGGATTCACTGCATCTTTCGGCTCATCTGCTGCTACATCCACCAGCTCTGATTTTGCCAGAACCTTGGTAATGAAGGAAGCAGATGACTGATTGAGGGATACGCCCTCGTACAGCTCTACCTGATCACGATAGCTGACTTCCAGATTCATCTCACAGGTGGAGAGCACTTTTCTCGGAACCGGGGACTTGTCTGTCAGATCCTCTTTCACCGGTACAGCCAAAGTGATGGTGTTGCCCTGTACCATGGCGATCTTATTGTAGCCGGTCACTTTACCGTTATTGCGGATCACGATGGTGTCACCTTCTGCAAAGATGGAACCATTTGCTACGGTATAGACTTTACCGGTTGCCTCATCACCGGTTGCTTCCAGAACTGCGGTCTTTCCTTTGGTTGCAGCCACTGCGGTCACTTTGATCTCATTTCCCCATTTACCCGGGTTCTTTGCACTGATACTGATGCCTGCTGCAGATACAGATGCAGTCACTGCATCAGCAGCTGCGGTACGCATTACATAGCAGCGGGAACCGCCATTTGCGAAAAACTGCTCTACTGCATAAGCCAGATAGCGATATTCACCGTAGGTAGTCTCCGGAAGATATCCACCGAATTTACGGTTGAAATCTGCGAAGCTGGTTACGAATTCCGGTGTTCCGATCACCTTTCCTTTTTCAGCCATTCCGATGAATCCTGCGGTACTTGTACCTACTCCCTCCATCGGTCTTAAGCCTGATTCAAATTCCTCTACATATACTCCTGGGGATAAATATTCTGCCATGTTGTTGTCTGGTTTGAAGCATATCGCTTCGCCCCCTTCCTCCTTTCAAAATAGTGATTTGTTTACGACTCTAAGGCACCATCGTCGTTGTAGCCGGACCGGGATTTACGATCTGTATGACCCCGCCCCAATTACACATGCATTTACATGTGTTATTTACCGCTGGTTTTCCTCCCACCAATACTGTCGGAGAGCCCGGTGCCCAGGGTGCTGCTGTTACCGGTACGCACGGCTGCGGAGTCAGAACTCCCATTGCGGCCGCCGTTGCCGCTGCCACCTGTGGATTTGCCATGGATGTGCACATTCCAAACGGCATAATATTTACCATCGGCTGGTTATCCGTAATGCATGCAGGCGGCATGTTGCTGCATTGAACCTTCGATGCCGGAAGAACATTCAGTGCAGATGGCGCCATTCCGAAACTGCACATGAGCTGCGCTCCCGATGTCACGATGACAGACACGTTCGACCTCCCTTCTTTCTTGCTGGTTTTTTATAATGAAGTAGCATTACTTCCTCTGTTGACTGCCCTTCCCCTGCTTCCACAGGGATGGCATATGAGCCGTCCTGATCCGTTACAGAACGGTAGATCCTCGCAAGCGGCTCTCCTTCTTTGATCTGATCTGGTACTGGTCCGCAGGGTTCGATCCGATATTCGTTGATTCCCCTCTTTTCCATGATGATAAATGGAAATGCGTCTTTTTCTCTTCCTAGTACACAGGTCTTACCAATCAGATCTTCTTTTGTAAATCCCTGGAATAAGATCCAATGACTGTTCTCCAGTTTTCTATATTCCCGATACATAAGGCCGGTAGGTTTTTCTCTTCGTATATAGACCTCTGCCGGCAGTTCCTGCCCTTTTATGTTCAGAACTCCTGTCCGATATTCCCGTCCTCCGGAATAGACCTTGCCGGACCTTCCATACAGGCGGATATCTGCAATGGGTTCCTCCGGATCCAGGATGTGTTTATCGACCTCAACGGTACAGGGATAGTAATCCGTTCCTTCGATGGTAATCCTTGCCGGATGTTCCAGAGGTTCTAAAAATACATATAGTCCTTCTTCTTTCTGTACCGGATGAAGGATCTTCTCATCGGTCCAGAACCGGAAGCTTTTCCTCTTGATGCAGGCCCCGGTAAAATCATCTACCAGCCGCAGGACAAATGCGATTCTTATCTGTATCATACGCTCCTCCTGCTTCTTAACGCTGCCGCTGGGATACGTCAAATTCTGCAGCCACTACGCGGCGGAAGCTTCTGATCCGTCTGGATGACAGAAGTACAGGTGAAACGCTGAAGTAAATACCTAACTGATATGGAATTGATAACACGGACCATATCTTTGTCTTTTCTTCATAGCTGAGCGGGAGCAGTGTGATCGAAGCACTGGTATCTTCATCTTCCCCGGTATCATACAGAATCGCATGATCCATCAGCACCTGTATGGCACGTCCCAGTATTCGCTGTTCATTCTCCACATTTGACATCAGCTGGGATTTGGTATTCATATAGAGTGCGAAATACAGCGTCAGTGGCTTGGGCGGGTATTGTGTCATATTTCCCCGAAGTCGGATCATATCCTGCTGCTGATATTCTCTCAGTTCCTGGATATCATACAGATACAGCCCTAGCTGAAAATCTGCATTTTTGTCCGTGGGTGCTGCCAGCGCAATGGATTCCGGTGACTGAATCAGCTCCGGACAGATATTCTCCCGCAGAAGTTTCAGCACTTCATTGCTTACGTCCGAGATAATTGAAAAGTCTGCCATGTTATTACCTCCTCCCCTTAATTATTTTCTACTGTAAAGAACATGAGCTGGTCCGGTGTATCCATCTGATAACACAGCCGGTATCTTACATTGTTCTCTTCGTATACTTCTTCGTAGATGGCTTCCGCCAGATTGATGCCTCCCACCTTCACATACAGCTTATTCTGTGTAGTCAGTTCATAGCTGATGGAACTGAAAGCTGTAGGAACGCTCAGACGTACTTTCTCGATTGCCACACATTCCTGAACATCTGCTGCTCCGTTTTCCGGTGTCATAGTAAGATCTTTCAGGAAATCCGTATTCAGTTCACTTCGGTAGGAAGTGACTGCTGTGATCGTAATGGCACTTAAGTCCAGGTCTTCCGCTGTCTGCCATTTATCGGTGCTCAGATAGTAATACACTTCATATCGGTGATTGACTGGAAGACTGTCCAATACCTTCTGCTGCTCTTCCTTTTTCTTCTGTTCTGTAGTCCAGGAAGCAGTCGGATCTGTAGTCTGGGTAGTACCGTCCTGGGTATCTGCAGTGCTCTTTGTCTCCTCTGTCTCCACCTTACTGTCTTCTGTCTCTGTCAGAGTCTCCCCATCGTCATCCGGCACATACCATTCAGAACTGCTGTCACTGGACGTATCACTCTTCCTCATCTCGATGAGACAGTCTGTTTTCAGGATTACCTGTGCTTTTTCAAACAGAAAACTGGTTGCGCTTTCGCTGTAATAGATGACCGGTGTCTCCTTGAACATGTTCATGGCATCTTCCAGGCTCTGCCCCAGCAGTGCCTCATACTGAATATCATCTCTTGCAAAGACGCCTTCAAAGACTTCCCTGCCGGAAGGTGCATACAGGATTCCTGTGCCCTGTTCTCTTCCCATGTAGAACTGCCCTTCGTATTTCTTGATGCCTGTATCGTAATAGCTGGTACCCTGTCCATGAAACGTACCGCTCTGAAATTCTCCTTCATAGATCATGGTTCCATCTTCGTTATAGAGAACTCCTTCCCCCTGATAAGAACCATTTTCAAAATTACCTTCATACTCCACAACCTTATCTGAAAAATACAGAACGCCGGAGCCGGAAAACTGATTTTCCTTGAACTCTCCTGTATACTGAGGAGTTCCCCCTGGGTAATACAGGGTTCCGTTTCCATTAAAATTGTTGTTTTCAAAGGCACCCTCATAGACCAGTATGCCATCCTGGGTCCACAAGGTTCCATTTCCTGTGCAGACACCTGCGGAAATGTCTCCGGTATAGACCACATTCCCGTTTGCTGCACGGATATTGGCTTTTCCGGTGTATTCTCCCAGATCCACATCATCATAATCATAGTAGACGGTTGTGGTCACATTTTCTGTGGCAGTGGTGTCAGACACCGGGGATGCGATCCAGTTAAAGTAGATAAATACTGCCGCACAGCCTGCCAGGATCAGGAAATATACCAGCATTCTGGAGATCCAGAACCTGCCCACCGTAAAATAGTCTTCCGGAGACTTGGCCTCCCCGGATAGGATCTTACGGACCTTGGCATTGATAGGCGCCACCAGCTTGGATGTGATGATGTTCGCATTGAACAGCTGCTGGATGCGGCGCACCACCCGCTGAAACGGATTCATGACCGCTGTGCGGAGTCTGATAAATGCTTTGCCTAAGAGGGAAAAGGCATAGGAACCCTGTACTCCCTGAAATACATGGGTTATGGCACTTTGAATTACCTGAAACAGACTTCCCATCCTCTATATTCCTCCAACTGGTTACTGATTTTTCTCCTGCAGTGCTTCACACCGGAAGATATAATATTTTGCTGCCATGTCTCCCGGATTTTCCCGAAGAACACAGGCATACAGATTTTTGGCTTCATAGTAGAACCCTTTCTCATAGAGCTCCATGGCTTTGTCAAATGCATGGCGGGTCTGCTTCATGAGCCTGATCTGCTCTGCGCTTCTGTCATCATAGATGTCATAAAGTCCCAGATCCAGATCTGTATTTTTCAGACGGCCGATATACCGGCCTGCGTAAGAATCTTTTCCTGCCAGATGTTCGTATGCGGTATCTGTCATCAGGAACCGGCTTCCCATCTGTCTTAAAAATGCACCCTCACCCAACAGCTTTTCAAATGCTGGTGCCAGAACAACCGGAATGTAGCGTTCCTCGTCTCCACAGATTCCAAAGTAGACCTCCGTCTGGTCTGCTACAAATGTAACATCCAGCTGCTCTTCTTTTCCGTAGAGCTTGTTGTCTGCATCGATCCGGGCCAGGATCGTCAGTGCTGTGACCACCGCGGAATCCACTCCGTTCTGGCAGACCAGCATGATACTCTGCAGATTGGCATCATCCACAATGGGGATCATGTCACTTTGCTGTGCAAACCGGTTCACGGTATTGAAGAACCGGTTCATCAGTGCTTCTGTCTGGTCAAGCGGAAGAGACTCCTCCGGATACATCCGGACATTCAGTACTGCAAAATTCCCTTTTACATTGCTTCCCAGCGTCAGGGCTGCCAGATTGTTCTTTCCAAGCAGACCAATGATGCTCGGTGGAACGAACCGGTAGTAAGTGGCACTCAGTCGTTCCAGGTTGAGGATCTGTACATCAATATCATCTGCCATCTTATTGAACACCTGAGTGATTCCTGTCAGTTCATCCTCAGAAGCACTCTGGATCCGGATACTCCGGTCTCCATCTGCAAACAACTGCATCTGCCGCTTGATCTCGCCGATGGGGAACAGGATCTGATAGAACAGAACCATCAGTACCACCATGACAATGATCAGAAATGCTGCACACACGGTCACGAAATCTTTCACATAAGTCGCTGTATATGCGTCTATATTGGAGGTGTAGACTCCTGTCTCCAGCAGATACACGGTCTCACCGGAGAGTCCTCCTACCGGTGTGACACATACCATCCGCTCGCCCTGCTGATCGTGGATCGTTCCCGTTACAGCTTCACCGGTCAGTGCTGCCTTTCGGTAAAGATCCTCTGCCGGAAGCGTCATGGTAATATCAAAGGGATAAAAGCATGGATAATTTACATCCACTCCAATATACAGATCACCATTTTCATAATAGATCACTCTCGTATACAGATCTCTGGTTGCGATCTGCTGGCTTAAATACTGATAGGCCTCTGTGGAGTAATCATAAGGATATTCAATCTCATTGAAGGACTCCTGGCCAAATAACGCTGCCAGCATATTTCCTTCATCCATCGTCTGTTTCTCAAAATTTTCCTGGATCGCACTTCCGTAATACTGGAAGGAAATGTATCCAAACAGTGCCATGGTGATGACTAACAGTGGAATCGTTGCACTGAGCAGTCTCTCCATGATCGTATGTCCACCTCGGATCGCACTGAAAAATACTCTCAGGATTCCGCAAAGGATCAGGATCGCGATCGCGTATAACAACCATGTCTTCAGCACTTCCAGGATCGTATGCGGGATTCCGTACTGGAATCCACGGATCACATGTCCACTGCCTTCCACACAGACCAGCATCTGAAAAGAACTGTCCTGACCACTTCTGACCAGTGCAGAGAAGGTATTCAGATTCACCATGGACATGACTGACACATCTCTTGGTGTGTAGAGATTGGATCCACCGAAAGGACTATTCCCGCTTAAGACCGTCTCCTCACTTCCATCCTCCAGCGACAGCCGGATAATATTTCCGGTCTCATGTTCTTCCAGATAGACAGCTCCGCTCTCTGCATAGGCGATAAATGTAGGATACATGAGCGTATCCAGTGTTCTTGCCGGATATACCTCCCATACCTCCTGTTCATTGGCACAGTAGATCTTTCCAGAATCAGAGATATAGACCAGATCCGTACCATTTCCCATGGCCTTGTAGATGCCTTCCCCGGATTTCAGCGGATAATATCTGCTGTTCTTAAGAGACAATGTATCGTCAAGGACTGAACCGAACTCATAGCTGCTGCGGACCGCCTGGGTTCCATTGGGATCTGATGCGATCAGAGTAATGGTATCTCCTGATGCATTGACCCATCCATACACGTAATTATCTTCCGCTGTCAGTTCAAATACCTTCTTCTCTTTTCGGAAAAGACTGTCAAAATCAATGACCACCAGCTCCTGTCCGGTCAGTTTTCCCGTATAACGGTTCACCCGGTTGCGGAGTACATAGGTATATCTGTCTCCCACTGCGATGCCTTTGATATTGTACATGTCATTCTTCTTTATCGTCTGGAACTGAAGAGTTCCATCGATAGATCCATTCTGACGGACACGCGCCAGCACGGTACGGTCGCCGTCATACCATCCGGTGACTGTTGTTCCGTCTCCTGCTGCGGATATGCCCAGCAGCGAATCCATAGAGACCGAGCTGTTCCGGATTCCCTGGTATCCTGCCAGAACTCCTGCCAGGATCAGCGCCGTCAGTATGATTATCCTCACAAATCTTTTCATAGGTACCGCCTCTTTTATTCTGTATCGCCCAGATATACATTACCGATGTATTCGATGCCGTTATAACTGATATTGCTTTCGTACGCTTTTCTGACCTTCCATCTGCCATGGATCTGAACTCCCGCATAGATGACTGTCACCGCCACAAGGATCGTTAAAAATGCAGTCATGGCATTGCGGAACAAAAAGCCGCGTACTCTTTGAAAACGACTTTTGAACCACCAGAGAAGTCCTCGCATCTCCACCGGCTTGTCCGGCATATTCCGCACCGCCGAGATCATATGTCCCAGAGATGGAAAACCTGTGGTTGTCATCTTCATATAGAACAGCCGGATATCTCCCGGATAACTGTCCGGTGTCTCGTATTTTCCCTTGTAGTTCAGCTCCAGAATGCCAAATACTTTCTGTGCCACCTCCTGGTAGTACCGCTGTTCTTCGATTCCCGGCTGCCACTGGGAAAAATCCAGAAAATAATTGAACTGAACTTCTCCCTCCCGGGTAATATTGATGTTCCGGTCGTTCAGCAGAAGTACTCCCATATCTGCTCCTGCACCACATTCGGCACAGGCTGCGATCAGTCCCAACGCTGCCCGCTTACAGTCTGCGAACTCTACCAGATAGACACCTCCCAGTAAGGACAACAGGTTCTCATGGTAGTACCGGAACACCAGGTTCAATCTGTTTTCATAGATGAAGGATCCGATGAAATCCCGGTTGGAAAAGAACAGCCGCTCTGTATTCAGTTTTTCTGTCACTTTTCTTCTGCAATCCGGATCTGCAATGGATACCATGGTATAAAAGGTTCCCGTATTCTTTCTCAGATCCGTACACACGTAGATGTCATTGACCGGATTCTTAAGGACAGTCCTTACGATCTCCAGTTCCATATTCAATGCTGGAAACATCTGCTCTCACCTGCTCTTCATCAGATTCATCTGTCTGTTTATTCGTCTGCTTTTTTCTGGGAAACGATCACAAATGCGTGGGTAAAGATCTCCGGTTCTCCGATGGCCTCCACCTTAACCTCATATACGCCTTCCTGTGCCGGTGCGGTGTAGACACCATTGTTATCGATCTTACCGCCCTCCGGATCCAGCAGCGTATAACTCAGTGCCGTCTCCTTCATATTGATAAATACCGGTTTCATATGGATACTTCCCTTCGGTGGAAGAACCATAGTATCCGGCTGGATCATAATGCAGCCCTTCTGTTCCTTCTGGTTATAGACTCTCTGCTCCAGATCCTCCGGCTTGTATGCGTACCAGCGGATACGGATCCCCATCTTGCCGATCTTGACTTTCGGCCGGATACCAACGATGAAGGTACCTCTGTCAGGAAGGATCTTGATTGCCTGATCCACCGATAAGATCTTGTCATCTGTAACGGTGGTATCCTCAGCAAAAATGCTGCCGTCTCCCAGGATAATGGATTCCCGGTCACCCTGGATCAGATTGTCTCTGCTGATATATTCAATACCGATCTCCACACAGACCGGTCCATTGCCAAGTCCATGCATGATCTCATCGGAAAAATAAGACTTTCCACTCTCGCCGCCATTTCCCAGAGACATCTCAAATACACCACTGGAATGAATCCGTCTGTCAGTCTGTGCGGTCTCTTTTTCGCCTGTCACCGGAATCTCTGTCTGGGATACCGTCTGATAACCCATCTCCTGTTCCGGAACCAGATATTCATGAAGCTGCTCCAGGATCATCAGTTCCTCTGCGCTGCTCACATACTGATCAAAAGGAGCCTGCCGCACCTGGTCGATCATGGAATGCTGTGCAGAACGGATCAGGTGGATCGATGCGATCCAGAGCTTCTCATCATAGGTTCTGTCAAGATCCACATCCAGCGTACCTCTGGTGCTGGTCTTTCGCACATGCTCAAGAACGGTACCCTGTACAGCAGCCACTGAAAATGCCATATCCTCTGCAGATTCCTGTCCGGTCGGTGTTGTCACCCGGATCTGCTCCACCCGAAGATTCACCCCTTCATTTCCAAAGATGTAATCTTCCGGCCGGAATGCTTTCTCGATCACATATACATCTCCATATTCCTGACTTACGTTATCTGCATGAACTTCGCAGGTTCCCGGAACCAGTCCTTCTGCTCCCATCTGGCAGGAGAAAGAATAGACACCCGGCATATGGCTGATCTTCTCGATTCTGATCCGGCTTTTCAATGCCACCCCTGGAACAAGGAATGCAGGTACTTCCTGCGTCACACAGATATCTTCATCCTGGTACAGGATCTGTGTCTTCAGGTATGCATCCAGTCTCTCTTCATTGCGGATACAATCTTTTCTGTCACATAAGAACAGACGATACTGCTCCTTTTTCCGGTTAAACTGTCTTCCCTCTTCTCCGGTTCCTTCGTTCATCACCGCATAGACAGGATCTGTATCCTCTTCTGCGTAGGCAATTCCCAGAAAAGCATGCTCAGTCTGAAGGTCTGCATAGCCTTCAATCGTAGAGAGCTTGATCACCTGGGTCCGCGGAACCACAATCTCTCTTCCCGCTGCATCCAGTGCCAGCCCTGACTGAAGAACAATGGAGGAATCATCTGCTTCGATCACATCCATTCCGTAGACGATGCCGACTCCGTGGAGCAGTCGGTTCACCAGTCTTCTCTTGTCATTCATATAGGACTGCTCATTCTGGAAATCCCTGGATGTGAGCATCTTCCCATAATAGTAATTGTTCCTTTCAAAGGAATAATATTTCCGATTAACCATCTTCCTCCTCGTCCTCTCTCTTCATCTTTCTGACTCTGTAAAATAACAGGATTCCGACTGCTGTCAGTGCAACTGCTGTGCTGTAACCCACTAAAAGCCAGGGGAACTGACTGCCTGATTCCTGAAATTCCACCGGTGCTGCAATGGCATAGGTGCTTAAGTGATTCGTCTTAATATATGCTACCCCGCCGGAACGTCTGGTGCTATAAAACTGTACCGATCCGTCCTCTGCAAGATATACAATCTGGATCAGGGTATTTTCATATTCTGCCGGAATCGGAAGTCCGATCTCAATCTCTCCATCCGGCTGAACTGCCTCTCCATTCACCTGAAGTTCCACTTCATAGCTTGCCACCACGCCATAGGAATCACTGAGCATCTGCTTTACCATCCGCTCGGAAGTATCTGTGATCTTCACCTGATCCACTTTCAACTGTGCGTTGTCCTGTATAGTTCCTTCTTCTGAAGCAACCACCACTCCGTAGGTGGCATTCTTGAGTACCACGTCAGTATAGGAAGGTCCCGACTCTGTATCCGAATAGCTTCTCCGGCTCATGAGTCTGCCGCTATCCCCCTGATCGACCGTTGCCTCTTCTGTCTCCGCCTCCACAATCACTTCCGGTTCCCTTACTGTGTAGCCCACTGTCAGAACTTTGCTGTTCTGCATATGATCTTTCACGGCGATCACCTTGAAATTAGTTGCCCGGTTGATCTCCAGCGGCCCTGTGTACATTTCCAGTCCATTCTTGTCATTCAGATCCGGTTCTGCTCCGTCTGTGCGGTAGTAGATAGAAGCCCCTTCTGTCTCACAGGTAAATGCAACCTCTGTTCCCATATCCAGCTCTCCGCTGGCGAAGCTTGCAACCGGTGCTGACACCTGGCTGGCAAATCCATAACTGAAGATACTGATCTCTGACTGCTGATAATCCTCTGCCACGGCAATGGCTTTAATGGTCACTGCACTGTCCACTGTGATATTTTTCTTATACAGATTGCTTGCGGTGGTAGGATCTTCTCCGTTGGTCGTGTAGTAGATCTTACCCGTCTCCGCTGTCAGTTCCACCACACTCTCACTGGTAAATACTGCTCCGTCCGGTACGGAAGAAGTAGGTGCTGCCAGCTTGTCCAGGATCTGATAGGTAAAGGTCGCTGCCGATACGGCTTTATCTGTACCAGATGCTACTGCAATGGCTTTGATCGTTATATTTTCACCCGGCGTTCCCTGGATCGTAACTGCACTTCCCTGGGTACTGCTCTCCGTCGGTGTGGAGCCGTCCGTGGTATAGTAGATCTTTGCTTTGGATACATCCGTATTCAGATGGATGACCTCACCATTCTTCACAGTGCTTCCGGTCTCCTTATCTGCAAAAATACCACCGTCATACCCACTGATGCTGTAGCTGTAATATCCTACCTCACTGTCACTGTAACCGGTTCTGGATGCATAGGTCCGAAGGGAAACCACGTCTCCCGCCTTTCCGCTGAGGATCACGTTGGTACCGATCAACACATTTTTATTTCCTGCTTTTTTCGGATCACTTCCATCTACGGTATAGTAGATCGTTGCATCTTTATCTGCTTCCAGTTCGATCACTGTACCGGATGCCACCACTGCTCCCGTATCGATCGACGGAGTCGGCACTGACAGTTTATCCGACACCGTGTAGGCAAATGTGACGATCTCGCTCTTCATGCCATCCTTCACCGCGTAGGCTTTGATAGTCGTCTTTTTACCGATCACAAATGGATTGCTGCTGTCATATACATTGCTGTCCTCTGTCGGATCTTTCGGAGTATCATTTCCATAAGCGACTTCGTAATAGATCACTGCCCCCTCTGTGGCAGTCTTCAGTGTCACCTGTGTATTCTCTGTGACTGCTCCCGCGGAAGGTGTGGCATAAGGCGCTGTCACCGCTGCCGGATACTGGAAGATCAGTCTGGAAATGTTACTGCTGGCAAGTCCTTCACAGTACGCCACTGCTGTGATCGTGATAATGGAAGAATCACCGATCTCTGGAACGGTAATTCCCTGAGATGCACTGTACTTTTTCGTATTTTCATTTTTTGCTTCCATGCCGGAACCATCTTCTGCCGCTCCATAAAGCGGTTCTGTTCCATCCATGGTATAAAAGATCACTGCACCTTCCGTATTGGAATACAGGCGGATCTTGGAGCCAATTTTTACAGTTGTCCGATTCTCAGAACTGGTGGCCGGTATGGAAAGCACCGGCTCCACGACTGCCTGGTCTTCTACCATATAGGTGAAGCGGGCAATGGCGCTGTCCTTCATGATGCGGTAATTCTTTTCTACATTATTGGCAGTATAAGAACCTAATTTACAGGCAATCGCTGTGATCGTGGCTGTACTTCCGTAGGAAGCAAAATCTGTTGTGATTCTTAAGGAATCCGCTGCTTTAAACTCATATGTACCGGGTCCCAGACTAAGTACGCCTTCTATAATATTGACTACCGGTGCACTTCCATTTGTTGTAAAAAAGATTCGATAACCAGTTCCTTCGTTACACAGCAGATTGATCCGGTCTCCCATCTTGATGGTTGTTCCGTCAGCCACACTGGCTGTAGGAGAAGGTGCCTGATTCCTGAGTGTAATACCGTAACTGAAGCGGTCCGCATTTCCGATCACATATCCATCTGCCAGTGACTGTGCATTGATCGTCAGAATATTTTCTTTATAAATACTCTCATCTACAACGATTTTTTTTGCTTTATCATACAGATAGGTACCTTCTTCACAACGATACCAGAGTCCGTTCACTTTCACATACTGAGTAGTTCCAAGCACTACAGCCGTACAAGAGCTCTGTGTATCCTGATTTGTCAGTTTTGTCCATTCCTCTGAATCCTTTACTACTTTTGTAAATGATGGATTAGATCCATCTACAGTGGTGTAAAATATCAGGGCATTACTTTCTGTACTGGTCAGTTCGATCAGCTCGATCTGGTCTCCAATGTCAACTCCATCTTTGATCTCCTGTCCGTTCATATATGCCGTTGCAGTAATCTTTCCTGTCTGGGCAGTAATATATTTCAGACTGTACTTCTTTGGCACACTGGTCATATAACCGCTGTTCGCCTGGGCTTTTACTCTGACATACAGGTATTTGTTTCTGCCAAGATCCACCGGTTTCCCATCCCAGTCCGTCCACAGCTTTTCCCGCATCTCATCCAGCTTCTGATCTGTCAGATAATATTGGAAAGAAATTCCTGTTTCAGAAGATTTTTCATGAGTAAATGCAATAATTGTGTCGTCCTCTGAAACTTCTGTTGTAATATTTTTTCCGCTCTCCAGAGTCACACCCGGTGCTTCCAGTCCCTGAAAATGATAGGTCCAGTTTGTCGGAAGGTATCCATCAGCAGCAGCAATCACATAGATACTGGCACCTTTTGCTTCCAGTTTTTCCTTCGTAAGTTGGATCTTTCCATCATATAGCAGGACTTCTCCTTTACTTTTGCACTGATACCAGATCCCGTTGACTCTCACATAACAGCCGGTCTCATCTTTTATAACCGTTGCTTGTGTTCCTTCTGCTTTCTGATTCAGGCTTGTCCGAGTAGATTCCTCCACACGTTCCAGCTGTATATCATCCGTATCCAGCGTATAAACCATGACCGTATTGGCTGTCCAGTCCGCCGGAGCTTTTATCTGCACTTCTCCGGAGCCAATCTTCCCATCCTCTGTCACAGTCTGATCTGCCTGAGTTGTTATCTCAAATGCAGGCCATGACTCTGGTTGCTTATATGTTAATTCATAACAGATAACATTCGCGCTCACATAATTTCTGGATAATCCAGTGTCTGGTGCTTCTGCCTTCAGATACAGATAGTTATTGTCTGTATCTGGAAATTCCAATGGCAGATCTGTCGTTTTCAGAGTGTTCCAGGAAGTACTCTCCAGATCATTGCCTGAAACTTGCGTGTCCGAAAAATAATACTGGATCTTAGCCTTCTTTCCAGCTTCCTCATATTCATCGAAAGCTGTACTTCCAATCGTATACGGATTGTCTATCTGGATACCTGTGATCCGGTCTTCAAGCGAAATCTCCAACTGACTCTCACCCTTCCCGGTCGCTCCGCTTTCCAGCTTCAGGTATGGCTCCTGCAGTTTCTGTACCTCATGAACTGTATCTCCGCCGCCAACTTTTCTTCCATTCTTCACTACCATCGTATGGATCGTTGCCAGACCATTTTTATCATAAGAAAGAGAAAAAGCTTCTGTATATGTCTCGACATCGTCTCCACACCTATACCACAATCCATTCAGTCTGATATATTTTTTATCATTAACTGTGACCATTCCCTGCTCTTCATTGTGACTTATTAATGCCCCTGTCTCACTATAGGGAACTTTTTTCAGCGAAACCTTCTGTCCACTTGTCGTATACAGGATCTGCCCATCTGTCTCATCTGTCTGAAGCGTTGCTTTATCTGCTTTAGGATCAGCTGCATTCGCCAGCTGCAATGAAGATGTCAATGTTATGGTTGTCTCTTTTGCAGGCTCCAATAAATATTTGATTCCATATTCCTTTACTTCACTGTTTCTCCAGATGTTCTCACTCGTTGACTTAGGAACCGACCGGAGATAAAGCCACTGATAACTTTTTACATCTACGGTTTTACTGCTGTTCCAGTCCTTCCAGTCCTCGATCTCGGATGGATTTGCAATCTGCTTATCCGACAATACATACTGAAACTTTCCATCCTGGCAGGCTGTTTTATAGTTTGTTTTTTCTTCTTCTGTCAGATCTGATGGCTCCGCCATATCCAGTCTTATGATTGTATCATCTGCAGAGATTGCATCCGAGGACAGATTTTTTCCGCTTTCCAGAACAGCTGTCGGCGAAAGTACCCTCTTCGCAGTGTTACTAAGCTTATAACTATGTACCTTGAAGATTGCTGCCGCATATTCAAAGCGAATGTTCGTCTGTTTGAGTCCCCAGAGTCTTCCTTCACCAGAGATATAAAGATCACCTTCCGATACCGTCAGCATATCCACTCGCACAACTTCTTTTCCATCTGTCATCAATGGAAGCTTCATACCAGGCTGATACAGTTGATATCCCGTCTCCTTCGCCGCATTGGCAACTGCAATACTGAATGTATGATTTCCATTGATATTCTTTGCCATCAGCACAGATTCATTGCAGTCTGGTCCGTAATTTTTCCTGACTGCCGCCTCAAACTCTGCGGAACCATCACTGCTGTCTGATTTTGTCACCAGCTTATAATAGGTTCTGGTCTGTGCAACGGTAAAACGATCATACTGAGCCTTATAGCTGTAATCATTTTTAGTCCGGTATTTCACAGAATAGTTATCCAGATGATAATCCACATTGGAATTGAACGTCATGGAAAAGGTCGCATCCTCATCCAGATATTTTGCAGTCACTGTTCCATTTGACAATTTTGTCTCCACATTCTGTCCTGAAGACTGGATCTGCACCTTTGCACCCGTCACATTTTGAGTCATCTGCATATTTATACTCCGGATCCGGCAAGGCCTGTTGTTTTTTGCCGTTCCATGCCAGAAATCTACATCCGGAACATCTCCATTCAAGATAATCGGTCCTTTTTCCTGTCCCGCCTGTACCTGCAGGATCGTATTTTCCAGACCGATCCAGAGTAGAACCGCAACAAGCAGCAGACTGACAATTCGCATATACCAGTGTCTGCCGGTTTCCGGATTATGAAGTTTTCGCATCTTCTGTTCCTTCATGCTTCTGCTCCTTGTATCTTCCTGCTGATGACTCCGGCGGATAAAACCTCCGCCGGGCAGCCATACGTTCTCTTTTATACTGTGATGGTATCACAACTGTCACTTTCGTTCATTACTCGTTCGGGTAGTCTTTCGGATAAAATAGATAATTCCACCCAGTACACACACTCCAGCCAGAATCTCCAGAAGCATCAGCCATGGAATCTGGAACTGTCCGCTTTCCGGATCTTCCAGTCCTACCAGTGCATAATTACTGAAATGATCCGTATATGCATATGCCATACCATCTTTTCTTCTGGTCTCCTGTCTGGTGATCTTATCATTGTTGTCGATATAAATGATGGTCACTGCTGCATTTTCATATTCTGCCGGAATAGGAATGCCAATCTCCACCTGACCAGCAGGCTGTACCTTACTGCCGCCTTTCATCAGATACATATCATATGATGCCAGGATCTTATAATCTTCCCCGAACAACTTCTTGACATTCTTCACTGCAGTATCTGAACATGCTTCTGTTTCTGTGATCAGGACCGTATTCTCATCCAGAGATGCCTCTGTACCAGATACAACCGTACCACACTCGTTTTCGCGAAGGATTCGGTCCTCATATGCGGTCTCATCAAAATCATCTTTTCTCGCAAGTCCCGACACATCCGTATCATGCAATGCTTCTGCCTCGGCTTGTGCTTCCGCCGCTTTCTTTGCTTCCACTGCCGGAATGGTATCCACCAGATACTGGAAAGTTCCAACCTTTGATAACTGGAGATCCTCCCGATATGCCACCGCTTTTACCGTAACTGTGCGGCTCACAATGATACCTTCTTCTGTATATTTCAAAAGCATATCCAATGTATCCAGAGTCGGGTCTGTCCCATCTGTCGAGTAGTAAATCTGAGCATTCGCCGTATCTGTCCGAAGCGTAACGACCGTGCCTGGTTCCAGCGCAGAACCGCTTTCATAAGATGCCTTTGGCATATCTGCCCGTTGAGCTGCTGTATACTGGAAGGATGCCACCTCACTGATCTCTCCATCCTTAGATACTGCAATCGCCTTCAGATTCGTTGTCCGGTTGATCAGAACCGGCTCTTTATACAGGTTTGAACTCTCTGTCGGTGTGGTTCCATCTGTAGTGTAATAGATTTTTTCTGCAGAAGAGCTTAACTCTACACGTTTTGCAATGGTCAGTTCTCCACCTGACGGAGAAGCAGTCGGTGCAGATGGCCGTTCTTTGATCCTGTACGTAAAAGTACATACTGTTCCCGCATCTCCGTTGATCTTTGCTACCGCCTTGATCGTAAAGGTACTTCCGGGAGTTCCATTGATGGTAACTACCGTTCCTTTGATACCAGAATCTGCAGGAGAAGAGCCATCTGTAGTATAGTAGATCTGTGCATCTGTCACATCTGTCATCAGGTTCACTTTCGATCCATTGGACACTTCTGATCCCGTTGCCACATCGGCTGTTACGCCTCCCATGTTCTTGCTGATCTGATAGGTAAATGTAGCCACTTCACTGGCTGATTTTCCATCCATGACCGCATATGCCTTCACCGTCACCTGTGCGCCTGCTGCTCCGTCTAATACCAGATCACTTCCTGACACTACGGAAGAACTGCTTCTGTCTGTAGGATCACTGCCATCTGTAGTGTAATAAATAGTTGCTCCACTAGCTGCCTTAAGCTTCAGACGGGTTCCCCTTGATACCATGGCACCGCTTTCGATGGATGCTGTTGGAGATGCAAGCTGATCTTTGGTTGTATATGTCAACGTTACGATTGCACTCTTGACTCCATTTTTCACAGCAAATGCCTTGATCACTGTCTTTCCATTGATCACAATTGGCTGTGCCTCATCAAACACCGAACTGGACACTGTAGGATCAGCCGGAACGGATCCATCTGTGTTGACCGTATAATGGATCGTTGCTCCATTTGTCTTGTTCTTCAGCAAAACCTTTGTCCCCAGATCCACACTGCCGGACGGAATGTTTGCATAAGGACTCTGCACAGAATCCGGATATGCATAGATAAATATTGCTTCTGGACTGTTCTTATACTCGGCTGCCACAGCGATCGCATGTACCGTAAAATATCCTTCTCCATCCAGCGGCATGACGATTCCTTCTGCCGGACGATAAAGTCTGGTATTCTCCCCCTTCATTATCGTACCGTCCTCGGCCTTGGTAATTTCCGGCGAGGATCCATCTACTGTATAATAAATAGCTGCGCCATCTGTCGTGGTCGATAACAGGATCTTATCTCCCGGAGTCACTACGGTGGGATTCTTTTCCTGCGTCACAGGTGTCGCCGTTGGCTTCAGTGCCTGTTTTTGTTCCGCGATCATATAAGTAAAGCAGTACACGTCAGTGCTCTTCATTTCCTTTACTTTATGCTCTTCATCCCACTTCACTGCCCGGATATTAACCTGGAAGGTATCTCCATAGTTACCATCCACCAGAATTCCTGTACTGTTGTCATATAACAACGTTTCATTCACTCCGGCCTTCTCTGCAACATTATTATCAGTTGTTTTATACAAAAGCTCCGCAGCTGATGTCAGAGAACGGAAGGAAATATAACTGCCTTTCTCAACAACTGCTATCTCAGCGGTCTCTCCTCCCGGCGAATATTTAGTCGGAAGAGAAGCCTCCGGTACTGCCACTGGCTCAGAAGGTTTTACCTTGTAAATATAGGTTGTCATAATAGAAGGTGATGCATTCTCTCCCACAGAGACCATCCCGATATACCATGTGGTATTTTTTTCTTCCTCGTTGTTATAGAATTTCAATTTGGTACCTTCGGTATACTCTTTTAATTCTCCGGAGTCTTTCGGTACAATACGATACCATCGGTTTCCAATCTGATAATATCCCGTTTTATCTTCAGGGATTTCTGTTACTCTCTGTACTGTTATTTCAACATTTTTTGCTGACGTTCCTGTCAGATAAAAAGTTCTTGTACCACTTTCCTGTCCGCCTATAGTGACCTGTGTTCCAGACTGAAGTTCTGTAGCTGCATTTTCATTTGCTTCACTGCCAGGCTGATTATAAACAGTTCTGGGTGATGTATAAGGATAAGAAGCAACTCTTCCAAATACATATTCCTGACTTTCAATCGCGCTGTATACTGTACCAGCATCATTACTTAATCTCATATACACATAGCAGGCGGCACTGTTGGTATCATTACTTACCTGTATCGGAGCTGTATAATCTTTCCATTCCGTATCGTCCCACAAAACCGTATCCTTATATGCTGTCGTCTTGATCAAATACTGAACACGAGGCATTGTCTCCGGTTTATTATTCGCTGTCACTACCAGTATATCTCCCGGAAGGATTTTTCCATCTTCTGGTATCGCTTCTCCTTTCCCTGTAGTCTGATCATACTGATAGTACATAGATGCTGTAATACCCGCCTTTTTTGTCAGGGACAGACTTCCAAAGCAATAAACCGTATCCGGATAATGCTCCTTTTGCACCTTTACATAGAGGTATTGATTGGTTGCAGCCTCATCCGGAAGGAGCATTTTTCCATTCGACACAGTTGTCCATCCGGTTAATGTAGTTTCCCCTTTTGTCCAGCTTACATCTGCATCATCTTTTGTCCATCCACCGGTAACATTCTCACCTGAGATCAGATACTGATAACTGCACCCATTGATCTCCTGACCTCTCAGGAAAATCTCTTCCTCTGTCTCATAGGTTCCACCTGATTGGAACGGCTGTTCTACCGCATCTCCTTTCTTATCGTAATACCCTGCTGAGAACACCTCCGGTTTCGGCAATCTTTCTCTGTTTGTACTATTATAAGAAGGTGATACTTCTTCCTCATATATCTTTCCATTTTTTACCGGTACTGCAGTGATCTGTACAGCATCCCCTTCAAATGGAAAATATACATTGCGGTTAAACCTGGTTGCTGTGAGTGCTCCATCTTTTCCATAACAGATAACCAGACCACTGGTCTGAATATTTGAATTAAGTGCCAGAACAATCTGATCCTCTAATGTCTTTTCATTCTTCCGCACCACACTCCATGCTGACTTGGTCTCAGCCTCCGTTTCATCTGCAGGTTTCCATATAAACACAGGTTTTTTATTTTCTTCTTCATACGGGTAATATGCTGCCGACAACTCATCATTGGTCTTATAACACTGTACATACTGGAAATATCCGTCTGTTGCATAAACAGATACTGGTCGATAATAACCGCTGTCACCCAGCTCCAACATATTTGTCTCACTTTCATATACTGTGTTTTCCACATCTGTCAGATGCTTTCTTGCCTGATATATGGAATAATATTCAAATGTACGGCCTGATTTCTGGTCTGTAAAACTGATCTGGACTCTGGGACCTGCCGCCTCCTTCTGGAACGTAAAAACATCCTTTCCTTCCTCTGTTCCCGGATTTACCAGCCATTTCAGATCAAAGTCATCTGCCCGGCTTTGTGCCGTAATATCTGTGGATTCATAGTAGGAAAAAGCGGTCCAATAATTGCTCCATGTATCCTCCGGTTTTGCCTCTGCTCCAGTCTTACACTCGCTCACTGTAAGACCACTTCCCAGATCCGCTTCTGATGAGGCTGCCGGTGCAATGACTCTTGTAAGGCTTCCTATTCCGCTTCCCATTCCGCTTCCTGCTGCCAGTCCTGTCTCTGCCCCATCTACGGAACTCTTCACTGTTCCAGTCAGATAGACATTCTCTATCTGACTACCAGCAGCCACTTCTCCTGCTATTCCTCCAGCCTTCAGCTCTGGCTGGTTATCCATCTCTTTCCTGTCTGCCTGCAGTATTGTCAGATTCTGCCGGATTTCCTGGATCGTTCCTTCATTTCTACCAGTCAGAGCACCTGCTGCCAGATTCTGGGCCGACTTCACAGTTCCCTGCTTGTCAGTTTCAGTAAACAGTTCTCCTGACCGTATGTTTGATTTTTTCTTATCATACGTATAAGTCGGCAGCTTTCCTGCATAAATATCACAGCCCTCGATCACCACTTTCACTGTTCCATCTGTCGGACGGGATGTGATCGTCTTAGTCAGAATAACGGATTCCTTTGGTTCCAGATTTTGACTGCTATATGTAACAGTTCCTCCTGTACTGTCTGTTACTGTATATGTTTTGTTTGACCAGGATCCTGTCTGTACTGTCCAGCCAGTCAGATCTGTTGAAATATGGATGGGATTTCCTTGTTCATCTCCATCTCCATTGTTGACTTTGTCACTTACATTTTTCAGAGTAAGAGTCAGAACCATAGAATTGCCTTCTGTAAGGATCGACGGCATTGCTTTCATCTCTACTTCCAGATTTCCCGGAGTCTTCGTTACTGTTTCAGGCTTCAGATCCACCAGCGTCGTCTGAAGCTTCTCCGTTGCTGCAGTATATTTTATAGATCCCTTTTTCCCGTCGATCTGGAAAACAGTCTCGGCCGACTTGCTCTCCCCTGTACCTGTCTTACGGACAAAATAAATCTTCTGACCAGAAGTTGTGACCGTGTAATTCGTTGACGTAGTAGTAGTTTCTTCACGCGCACTCTCTTCAGTGGTTCCCCAGGTTCCCCCTACAGATGAGGTCAGTTGAATGTCTGTGATACCATCAGCCACCGTCGGTGTAAGCTCATACACTAACTCCGCACTTCCATTCTGGTCTTTTACTGTCTTTCCAGGTGCCTTCACTTCCAGGTTCAGCTGATTTTCCGAAATCTTCTCATTGTTTGCTGAAACTGTCTTATCACTTCCATTGGTCAATGCGGTTGTCACAGTCAGATCCGGACAGGATGTGGATACTTTATTGTTGACAACTGCAAACGAAAATACCGATTCATATTCCGATGCATCAACATCTTTTAATGAATAAGTAATCGTGATTCCTTTCACACCAGAACCACTGGAAACCACTTCCATTCGTCTTCCGTCTGACGTTGTTAATCCCGCATTTTCTTTGTAATCTCCCGTCCAGTTGCCACCTGCTGGAGCTGTCACCGTCACTGTCCCACTGGCTGGCGGAGTAATCTTCAGCGTATAGCTGACCTTGGCATCGCTCCGGTTGGTCACTGCATTTGTTGAAGTTAATATCTGTGCCTGTACTCCGTTTGCTGAAAAGGCAGCAGTTCCGACCGATTCCTCCATAACGGCTGTTCCATAGACTGTTGTACTGGCTGTTGTTTCAGCGGAAACTGATCCCTTGGATCCATCTGAATACTTGGCTGTTGCCTTGATCTTCTGATTCAACTGGTAAATGCCAGAGGCTTCTGTGGGGGCTGGAACCGTCTTTTTCAATGTACAAGTACCTGTACCATTTGCAGCTATATTGGAAAATGTATGTATTTCCTTACCATTTTCATCAACAACTTTAATATCTTCTGAATTTTCTGTATGTAGATTCTTTACAGTAATCTCATATGCTATTTCAGCAGTACCACGCGGACTATAAACCATCTCCGGTGCCGACACTTCCACGGATACACCTGGTTTCCCCCACGATACTTCCTTTTCTTTACTGAATAACTTTGGTTTTACTATCGTATACACCAACGTAGATGCCGTTGCCTTTGCTTCGGCTGTTGCCTGATCGCCATCCTTGGCTGATGCCAAAAAGGTACCACTGATCGTAACGGTACTAGCTGATCCGGAAGTAGGATCTGCTTTTGAAATTGTTACTGTTTTATTTCCATTTGCCGGAAGCGTAGCGAATGTGATGGTATGGTTTACCGGATCAACCGTTCCTCCTGCTGCATCCATAACAGTCATACCATCTTCATAGGTGAGCACTGCATCTGAAAGATCCCGCGATGTTGTATTTTCCAGAACCACAGTGAATTCTGTCTTTGGTGATGTCTCCTCACCTGCTTCCATGGCTTTTCCGGTTGGTGCTGAGGCACTTAACTTCAGTGATGTTCCAACCGCATCCGGTACTTTTTCATTAATAATCGCTGTAGTAAGAGCAGCTGGAGTGACCGGTACTGTCTGTCCTGTGCCATCTGACACATCCGCCGAAAACTTCGCTGAAATATTCTTTGGCAATGCAGATGCTGTTCCCGTATAAGTATATGTGACAGTTGTTCCTGCTTTTGTGATGGAGCTTACCTTTCCATTCGCTGCATTGCTGCTCCATGTTCCTCCTGTCAGATCTGTCTCCAGTACTGCTTCGCGGACAGTTTCATCAACTGCTGACAGTTTTAAATTATAAGTAATGGTATATGTACGTCCGTCTTTGGATGCCACTGCCTGAGGTGCAGTGACCTCCATAGAAAGCAATTCCCCGACTGCCTGATTTCCGGCAGATACAGAAGTTTTCTTTTCTACCTCCGGAATATTTATTTCTAATGTATTGTCTTCCGTCCCATCCATCTTATGTGCTACTGTGACCGGCATATAACCTACTTTATAATAAAATGCATAGGGTGTCTTATCATCAGATATTACCTTTTCCGGATGGGATTCCCCTGCCTGCCGAACTGTCACTGATGCACCATTCAGACTCACTTTCTTAACTGTTCCGCCTGAACCGATCGTTCCACACAGGATTCCAAAGGAATCTGTGACAGATGCTTCTGATGCCGTATTTGTTGTCGTTGTACGTTTTACTTCGTTCCCTACATATTTCCGATATTCCTCTGCCCCTTCGGTTTCTTCTGTACATTCCTTTCCCTTTTTATCCAGATATACCGTTGTATAGTCCTTGTCGTTAAAACAGATAGCCTGATATGCTTTCTTCTTCTCATCTGTATCGTTCACCGTAACCTTTTCGCCATCCTTCAGATCATACTGCTGAACTGCTGGACTTACCGGATCCGTTGTACTACTTTCCGTCACCCCCGCATCAGAGATCCGCTCATAAGACGCATTCTCAGCTGTCACATCAATGATCAGATTTTCTACTGTTCCTGACACCGTACCAAAGAGCGCACCCTGAGATACTCCCTGTGTCTCTGTTCCGGGTGTGCTGTCCGTGATATCCAGACGGTTGATCTTGATCACATGTCCATCACCGTCAAAGGTTCCTGCAAAGGTTCCTGTAGCAGCTGATGTGATCCCAATATCCAGATCCTGATTCAGGCGGAAGGTTTTCTCTTTTGTCTGATCCGCACTCGCCTGCCCAAGCTTTGACATCTGCTCTGTGTTTTCCACCAGATACACGGTCTCTCCAGATTCCGTAATCGTATCAAAGTTCACATCAAGATCCCCAAGCTTCACGCTCGTCTCTGCGGCCCTCGAACCGATCCCCAGTCCCAGCACCAGGATTCCTATGGCCACAGCCAGACAAAGAGTTCCGGCCGCCGCATATCTGACCTTTTTCTTTCTGATCCAAGTAGTGATTCCTTTCTTCTTCATCTGATCTGTGCCTCCATCTTTCTATCGTATGTACTCTATAAAAAGGCTTCCAGCAGCTCCTTCTGTGCTGCACTGAAATTTCTGCCCTGTTTACTGTATTCATTCTGGATCCCGGCCAGAAGATGCTTCATCTTCACCGGGCTGTGCTCTGACGCTGCCTCCAGTGCTCCGTGCATGGCTGCATTTTTAATGGCTGCACCGGAGATTTCAAATGCCTGTGCCAGCATGCATGTATCCACCTCCGGATCCACCGGTGTATCAGCCGGGAAGATTTCTTCCCACAGTTCCTTTCTGAGTGAAGCATCCGGCATAGGAAAATGCACCATGTAGGAGATCCTTCTTCGGAATGCCTCATCAAAATTCTGCAAAAGATTGGTTGCCAGCACGGAGATGCCTGCGTACTGTTCGATCCTCTGCAATAGATAAGCTGTCTCTGCATTCGAATACCGGTCCTGTGCATCGGACACATCACTTCTCCTGGTGAAGATGGCATCTGCTTCATCAAACAGCAGGATACAGTCACACCGGTCTGCTTCGTCAAAAACTTTTCCGATATTTTTCTGAGTTTCCCCGATATATTTGCTGATCAGCTGGGACAGATCCACCCGATAGAGAGGTCTTCCCAGTTCTGTGGCAAGCACCTGGGCTGCCATAGTCTTACCAGTTCCCGGTGCTCCATAAAACAACACGGAGATTCCATTTCCATAAGAAAACTTCCTGCCAAATCCCCATTGTTCCATAACTTCTTCTCTTGCTTCTACCATGCGGCAGATCCGCCGGAGCTGTTCGTACTGAGGTTTTGGAAGCTTCAGTTCTGAGAACCGACGGTTTCCGGTCAGAAGCTGAAGATGCAGACTATCCGAAGGCAGATTCCAGGTCTGCTCATGGAAGCTGTCCGCCAAAAGTTCTGTCCGTATAGTCTTCAGATATCTGAGATAGTCTCCCATGGGAAGCTGCCGTCCTGCCAGATGTGCAAGACTGATATCCTCCGGCAGCCGATCCGCCAGATCTCCCAGCACTTCTTCTGCCATCTGCTGCTTGAGTTTCCGGTCCGGCTGCTCCAGTTTTCTCGTGATCACGGAAGCTTCGGGGCGTTCAGCCAGCGCTCTTCCTTCCTCCCGGATCACTCCGTAGAAGGAAAAGCTCTCTCTCATCTTTTCCAGCAGTTCCCACCGTTCGGTCTTTCCTAACCATACACAAGGATACGCTTCATACAACATTGCACTCAAAATACAGGCATTCAATTCCCGCTCTGTTCCGCGGAAGGTCTCTCCATCGATCAGAATCAATGCCAGCTTCTGTCCTGCACAGATCTGCTCCATGGCATATTCTCTGCCGCTTCCCGCCGCTCCGGTCAGACACAGGATCATAGGGTCGCCTGTCTGCTCTGCCAGGGAAAAGATCCTGTGACTTTCCGCAAGAAGTTCTTCCAGTCCATAGGATTTCTTTTCTTCCGTAAGCCTGAGCTGTACTCCCGATGGAAGCACCGGCATGGTGCCTTCCAGCCAGCCTGACAGCACCGGGCAGAGCTCCACATACTCCTCGTTAAAATAATACCAGACCGGAAGATCCTTCATATTTTCCGGCTCTTCTTCGTAAATCTGTATCCAGAGTCTTCTGAACTCTTCCACGGACAGACGATCCCCATAGGTTTCTGTTCCCCACAATACGGCAATCAGCATCTGCTGCTGTTCATTCAGCTTCAGTTTCTGCACTGCTTCCTTCCATGGAAGAAAGGAACCTGTCCCTTCTGCTTCCTCCATGATCTCCTGAATGGCATTCCAAAGCCGTTCTTTCTTATCTGAATGATTGCCTGTCCGGTATTCCCGTCCTGCTTTTTTCAGACGTCTGTTCAGAATCTCTGTATATTTCATGCCTTCTCCCGTTCCTTCATCTACTTATGTGCCGCTCTTTGAAAGGTATGCAGTGCAATGTCATAGCCAACTCCCATCTCCAGCAATGCATCTGCCACGGTCCCCTCATCCAGCGGTTGATCTTCTGCCCCGGACACCATGACCCGGTACTGCAGCATTTCCTCTTCTTTTCCATCTGCCGGTCCATAAAAATAATGTCCCATGCGAACGTTCCGGTTCAGCTGATTGATGTTCTCCAGAATCTCTGTTCTCTCAAAGCCGCTCAGGTCCACAATGATCTGGGAGTAGAACAACAGATATTTACAGAGTCTCTGATCCGTATCATCAAGATCCATCAGATATCCTGCTGCCAGATGAAGATCTGCTTCCGTCGCTTCCCGGTCACTGGGATATTCTTCGATACTTGGAAGGCTTACCAGCAGGATAATATCATCCAGTACATTTCCCTTTGGCAGGATCTCTGCCGCCAGATCAAGACTCTCCAGAAAATCTTTCAGTCTTTCAAATTCCTGCATTTTTTCCTGATCTGTATAACTCATACATCAATCCTCCTAATCATCTCCCTGACTAAATGCTGCTGCCAGTTTTCCCTTCAGTTCTGCACGGCTCTCGCTCTCCAGCAGATCCGGCATATCCGTATCCAGTCCTTTTCTGAGGATCTGATGCAGATGCTCCACGTTGTGGCTCTGGCGGAAAAGCTGTCTGGTATTGGACTCTCCCAGCGAATACAGATCCTGATCCTCTGCAAATCCTTTGTTATCGGTCGTCCAGATGGGCGATGCGGATACTTCTTCCATTCGCTCCATCAAAGAGATCGCCATATCTTCCCGGACGGTATTCTTATTATCTTGTGCACCGGTCAGAGTCCGGACACTCTTGTAGATAAAGGAGCCTGCTTCCCTTCCTTTTTCATAGATGGAGCTTCCCAGATCCATGACTCCTGACGCCGTCTTAAGTGCCAGTCCCGCTGCCGCGCCAACACCGGTCATACAGGCAATCTCTCCTGCCAGACTCATACCGCTGGACGCGATCCCGATACCACCTTTTACGATCGCTTCCACATTGTGAAGCAGCGCTTTTACATTTTTCTTATGGGCCTGATCTGCTTCCCGGTACTCTTCCATCATCTCCATGGCTTCCAGTCGTCTCTGGTCACCCACATCCTCAGTAGCCTGGATACGCTCACCCAGACCATACTGGGCTTCGCGGAAGATCGTATCATTCCTGGATCTTCTGCTGGCTGCTGCAACGATCTTGACAGCTCCTGTCTTCTCACCTTTGATCGCTGCTTCCCTCTCCAGCTCATGGCGCTTTTTCTCCAGCCCCTTTTTACCGGTCACATTGTAGGCACTGGCTGCTTTCCTGTCTTTGGTCTCGTCTGCCGTATACAGTGCATGACGTTCCTGTATTCTCTGATAGATCTTGTCACGGTATTTTCTCATACTGTGGATACCCATGGAGCTTGATACCAGATCCATGGTATCTCCTGCCATGGCGATACTTCCCTGACAAAGTCCCACAATGGAATCATAAAACGGGATCACCTGCGTCAGCGGTCCGAAGGTATCTCCAAAGCCTTCCATAATATCTGCAGCCTTGTGGATAAATCCTCTCACCTGCTGGAACCGTCCCTGCTTATCAATGGTCACATCCCCGCCATCTTTTCCGCTCTTGTATTCGTTGCGGATAGCTTTGACCAGTGCGACCAGTGTCTTTGATAACGTCACTACACTGGCAATACCGGACAGCACTCCTCCAATGATACCTACTGCTGAATTATCAAATTTATCGTCGAAGACATCACCCTTTACATCCGACAGTGACTTTTCGCCGGACATAAAGCCTTTCGCCAGTTCTTTCATCTCGGTCACATCTCCCGGATCCTCGATAAACCCTGTCACGTCTCCGTAGGTTCCACTGATCTGATCCTGCACTGCATCCAGTGCTTCTCCCCAGTTCTTCAGACCTTCCAGCTTATCCTTCGCCTTGAGCAGCTTATCCTTTCCACCTGTAAATCCATCTTTGATCTGCCCGGGGATTCCCTTTATCTTACCTTTCATCACATCCCCTGTGGTCATCTTCACAGCTTCTTCGGTCTTGATCATCTTCCGGTCAATGCCCTGTCCATCCGGGATGTAATCCGCATTCTTTGCTTTATTTCCCTGCGTGTTGGCTGCCTCTGCAGTACCTTTCAGATTCTTTTCCCGTTTGATCAGAGTCTCCAGCGGTGTATTCTTCTGATCCTTGATGGTCTTTACCGCTTCGTTCTGCTCATTTTTTGCTCTTCCTGCTGGATATTTGGAACGAAGTTCCGTAAGCTGCGCTTCCACCGCTGCGATCGCTTTGTTAATGTTCTCTGAATCGCCCGCATATTCATTCTGGCGCATCTCGTTGAGTGCTGCATATCGCTTCTCGCAGGCAGCCAGAAGTGTTGCATAATCTTCTTCCTTCAGCTCGCCATGCTGATTGATCCGGCCGATACCGCCTGCCAGCTTCTGATAGGAATCAGCCACATAATGCTTCTTGTCTCTGGCAACACGGTCCTTTGCCTGATCTCTCTCCTTCTCCGCGTGGGCCTCTGCCCTGGCAAGGCTCTTGTCCTGCGCCAGCTTCTGATTGCTGCGTACCCCTTTCAGAGTCTCCAGTTCCTTACTCTTGTCTGTCAAAGTCTGGTCATGATCCCTGGAATTGATCGCCGTAAAATCCAGTACCAGTTGCTGAAAATCTCCTTTGAGTTCCGAAGCTGCGATACGGTCATTGGCCGCTTCCGCTTCCTCATTCAGTCTTATAACGGCCGCCTGGGCTGCGGGAGATGCGCCCGCTTTACCTGCCACCGCTCCGCGGATCCGTTCGATCTTACTGTATTCTGCCCGGTCCTCCGCCGACTTCATCCGTCGAAGTGACTCTGTCAGTGAACGCATGGATTCCAGTGCCAGCTGTTCCCTGGCTCTCTGCGCTTCATCAAGTCCGCTGTTCGCCTCTTCCCTGGACTGTCCCTGCATAGGCTCTAAATTGCTGTCTCTCTTTTTCCGGCTGAACCAATTCATCCTTCCACCTCCTCCATCAGATAGTAATACACGCCAAAATCGCTGGCGATCAATGTTTTTCCTGTCTTTGTCATCTCTCTCTTTACAGCTGTCAACACATGTTTCATATTCAGTGACGTCTGTTCCCCTGCTGCAAGAAATGCAGCTGCCACTGCCACATTCTTGATCTGGCTTCCTGAAAAATGAAATTCCTCTGCCAGAAAATCAAGATCCAGCTCTTCCCTTGGAAGCTCCGGCGGAAATACTTTTTGCCAGATCTCCTTTCTGCGCGGAACATCCGTAAACGGAAATTCAATGATAAACTGAAAGCGTCTTAAGAATGCATTATCAAAATTCTGTAAAAAATTCGTTGCCAGAATGATGATTCCTTCGTATTCTTCGATCTTCTGCAGCAGATAGGCAGTTCCGGCATTGGAATATTTGTCATTGGAATCCTTCTGATCCGTCCGTTTTCCAAACAATACATCCGCCTCATCAAAGAAGAGGATACTCTGGCTCTTCTTTGCCTGCTCAAATATATTTCCCAGTTTTTTTTCTGACTCTCCTACATATTTGGAGAGTACCCCTGACATTTCCACCTTGTATAATTCCATCTGCAGACGATTGGCGATCACCTGGGCTCCCATGGTCTTTCCTGTACCTGGCGGTCCGTAGAAGATCATGGACACTCCTTTTCCGTAGGCCAGCTTCTTGTCAAATCCCCACCGGTGGTAGACCTGATGATGAAGCAGCACCTGGTCGCATGCATCTGCCAGAAGCTTTTTCTGCGGTTTGGGGAGGATCAGATCCTCCCATCTGTATTTTGCTTCGATCCGCACAGCATCTCTTCCCAGCCGGTGCTCCAGATGATCTGTGCAGGCAGCAAGCAGATCTGCCATATTGGGCTGTGCTCCCTTCATCAGAAGCCGGTCCTGATATTCCTCCACACAATCCCTGATCGTTCCTGCTGTCAGCCGGTATTTGTCTGCCAGATAGATCAGGTTCAGATCCGCTGGTCTTAATTCTTCCTGCAGACAGGCATCCCACAGCAGGATCCTGTCCTCCGTTGTGTTATCCGGTATCCGGATCTTTACAACTTTCCGTTCTCCTTCTATGCTTCGATTCCATTCATATATCGATGTAAAAAACAAAAGCCCGTTCCAGTCCCGCATTCCATGCAGCAACTTTTCTGTCCTTTGTGCATCCACCCGGTCTTCCTCATCTCCCGGAAGTCCGGTAAAACAGATGGCTGCATTTCCCTTCAGGATCGCTTCCCGTTTGATCCGGCGACAGATCTGATCTGATGGCTCCCTCTGTTCCATAAGCTGCACACTGTCCACATAGAGAACCGGCAGCTTCTTCGCCTCACAGAGAAGTCCACACTGAAGTTTTTTCCCGGATCCTGTCTCGCCGCACAGAAAATAGGTTCTTGCTCCATGGTCATACAGATGCAGCAGTCCCTGCTGGATCTCCTGCTGGATCAGGAGTTCTCCCTTACAGGAAGTCTGCAAACGAACGAACCTGCCCAGTTCCTCGTCCTCCTGCTCATATGCCTGCAGATAGGAGCTGATTCTTCCATCCAGCTTCAGCGGAATCTCCTGAGCACTCATGGATCCTTCCGTATTCTCAAGTCTGTCAAACAGAAGTCCCAGCTTCTTCTTATTTTCTACAAACTGTCTCCACAGCTCCAGCCGTTCTTCTTCCTCGTCAGCATAAGAGCGGATGCACAGGCCGATGGTTGGAATTCTGCTGTAGGTCTGTGTATTCAGACGGCTGATGATCTGACTGAGTTCATAATCCAGCTCACTGCTCAGTGAGAGAATCACCATATATGCTTCAAATTCGCTGAACTGAAGCACATGGAATATATATTCCAAGGCAATCATTCCACCGCTTCTGATGGTTCTTCTGGCTCTTTCTCTGCTCTGCCGAAGTATGGCCCTTGCTTTCATTTTGTCCTGCTCTGGATTGTCTTCCAGAAACAGACGGACACAGATAATCAATTCTTTATAATATTCCTGTTCTGTATGAAATGGCTCCGCCGATCTGTTCATTATGTATTATCCTCCGGATGATCTTCTTCTGTATCTGCAGCTGTGGCTGTCTCCTCCAGTGTCTTTCTCTTCTCCCGATAGTAGCTTTTGATATCCTTTTTCTGAAAATCATAAGCATAATTGATCCGCCGAAGGAATGTTCTGGACAAAGCATCCTTTCTGGTCAGAATGGATTCCAGCAGACTGATCACTGAAAGTCCCTGCACTGCTTCTGCCCGCAGTCCCTGCAATTCTTTCCGGTCTTTTTCCTGTTCCGACCAGGCCGGTCGTTCCTCCGCTGATTCCTGCGCCTCCATGGCCTGTGTCCTGCGGAGTTCCCACACTTCTTTCTGGATCTGCTTCTGTCTTTGACGTTTTACATCCAGTTCCTTCTGCTCTTCATCCTTGATAAAAAATGGAAGATTCTTTCTCACCGCTTCCAGATTGGCACGTCCAAGATACGATGCGATGGAGCGCTTTGTCCAAGGCTTATTTTCCCGTTTCTCGATCAGCACTGTGGACATTTCCCAGCGTCTGGACACATATGCCCGGTTCTCATTATCCCCTTTTAACAGAGATTTCTGCTGGTACTCTTTCATCTCTTTCTGATAACGGCTGGCTACCGTGTCATATCTGGAAGTCTTCATATTGGCAAACAGAAATACACGCTCCCTGTTGGGGTTGTAGCCAAGCTGCAGCGTTCCAAACATATTATCCTGCTTCATAAGCCGGTCACAGCCGAAGAGTCTGCCCGGCATCTGACTTTCATAATACCCTTCGATCTTCTGATGTTTTGCAAAATATTCCACCTGTACATGGCTGGCCGCTGTCAGGCGGTCAGATGTTTCCCGAAGGTCCTGTAGTTTTTTTTCTTCCAGCTTCCGTTCTGCTTCCATGTTGTATCCCCCGGACATAACGCTTCTATTCTAGTGTCATTTTCGCACGAAAAAAAAAGATACGCACTGCCCAAACGGGTAGTCTGTATCTTTTTTTATAGTATATGGCACTCCGTGATCAGATTGCTTATTTCACAAAACGCGTAGAGGAACTCAATGAGGAAATTATGTCAGCTCTTCTTTTTCCTCCTCTTTCACCATGTTCTCCGCTCTGTTCAGAATTCCTATCATCGTTCCGTCTGCCAGTGCGTTGTAGACATCAAAGCCTCCTGATGTTGCTCTCTTTGCCATTTCTTTCATCATGTAATAGGTAATTTTTAAAGCATCCAAATCTTTATATCCCGTCATGCGTTCTACATACATCCGCATGATCGGGATTTCTCCACTCGACCCCATACTTGAACTAAGTTGTTTATATTCTTTCCATGTATAGTCTTTAAGCAAATCACCTCTTCCAACTCCAACAACCTGAGACATAATATTACTGTGTGTATCAGCGAACATACCAGGAGCACGCGTTATTTGACTACTATATTCCTCCCCATAATTCTGGTTTATCTGGTGAAAACTGTCAACTACTCTGTCTTCCGGAAGATCATTCAAATATTTCTGCAGATCCTTTACTCTTTCCACACAGGCGTCAATCTCTTCTTTTTCAAGCAGCCCCTGCAAAGTTCCAGCAACAGCTTCCGGTGACACACGTACTATTTTTTCTCGAAATGCTTCTGTCACATAAGGAAATGTTGTATCTAAATATAAAGCAGCCTGATTCGGATTCGCCACTTCATGTTTAATCTTTTTTCCATCTTTCTCTTCTATACGAAAATAATATTTATTAAAATCCTCATCTGAAATATTTTTTGCATCTCCTTTCAACTCTCCCCCCAGGCTGCGTAAACTGAAAGCTGAATCATTATCGATTCCTTTCACACCATCTGCAGATATCATGATATTGCCACTATGACGATCAACATGGCCTACAATCAAATCCAATGCTGCAAGATTAAACGTACTTTCCAGAAACTGATCTGAACCAACATCAACCAACTGTTTTTTTGCAGCCTGATTTCTAACTTGTAACTCTTTAGCAGTTAATGTCGTGTCAATACCTTTTACCAGATAACTCTCATTCATTTTAATCTGTTGAATCAAGGAAGCCTGTCCTATATTCTTTGCCCCTTTGTATGCATAACTATCAGCCATTGTTGCTCCTGATGCTTTATCCATCAGTGATGATTGCTTTCCTGAAGCACTTCTGACAAAAGACGTATCTACGACCGCATTTAAGCCAAATAATTTGTCAATCATAGATACTGCAACATCACGATACGCAGTGTTCATCGTATATTTTTTCTCTGTTGCCCTTTTTATTTTAATTCTGCTATAGACACTGGTTGCTGCTTCATTATCCATTGCCATATCCTTCTGGCCTTCTTTTAACACTCGCTCTGTTCCGCGCTGCTCATCCTTGGCAAGGTAGACAGAATTGATCTGCCCGCTTCCCAGTTTTTTCATCGTACTGCTGTCACCCATCTGCTGAATTCTCGTATAATCAATGTTCTGCAGAAGCTCTTCATAGCTTTTGCCATAGGGCACTTCCTCTCCGCTGCGGACACTGTAAAAACATTTTTCCTGAATTTTGTTAATCAAATCCAGCTGCGTACGAATCCGGTTGGCTTCTGCTGCACAGACCCCCATCATTCCGCTGTAGCTTTTTCCTTTTTCTGCATAGCCTTCTGCTTTCCTGGTCAGATATGACATCATCTCCTGCATATATGCAGCCACTTCTCCATTTGTCTCTGCCAGTTTATTTAAAAAATCCTGATCTGTCCCTGATTTCTGTGGAATCCGAAACCTTTTCAATGCGGCTTCGTAATTATCAGCATGACGAATCAGACTGCGGACAGAAGCGGTCGATTTTACTTTACTGTATCCTGCTGCCCGTTCCACTGCACTGGCACTGAAAATGCCTCTGTCCATCATAATTGCCCGGGATACTGATTCATCCCGTTGTTCATTTTCATCATTTTGTGGTTCTTCCACTATTCTGGCCGCTGCATTTTCCATGCCTGTATTATCTTTTTTTTCTTTTTTTGATTTGAATAACGACATATCTCCTGCCCCTTTCTGTCATTTTATTTACATTTTTCGTTCCTGTTCAAAATAGTAGCCATACTCACCAAAATCACTGGCAATCATCACTTTTTTTATCTTCAGGTTTTCCATCCGAAGACTATCCAAAATATGTCTCATAGATACCGGCCTGTCTTCTGATGCCGCCAGAAACACAGCATTCAGAACAATATTTTTTATAGTTCCCCCTGATAGTTCAAACTGCTCTGCCAGATATTGAAAATTAAGATCTTTCGTTGGAATTTCCTTTGAAAAACAGCTCTTCCATATTTCATACCGCATAACTGAATCCGGCATTACAAAATTCACCACATACCGGATACGTCTTATGAATGCCTCGTCAATGTTATTCTTCAGATTTGTTGCCAGTATTACAATCCCATCGTATTCTTCTATTCGCTGCAAAATATAGGAAACTTCTGTATTGGCGTAACGGTCCTTTGCTTCTTTTACTTCACTTCTTTTACCAAAAATAGCATCCGCTTCATCAAAAAAAAGAATTGTGTTGCTCTTCTCCGCCAGACTGAAAATCGTCTCCAGTTTTTTTTCAGTTTCCCCGATGTACTTATCTACTACCTGTGACAAATCTACCCGATATAATGGAAGTTCCAGCATCGAAGACATAATTTGCGCCGCCATGGTTTTTCCAGTTCCCGGAGGGCCTGCAAACAGGCAGGAAACTCCCGTTCCATAGGAATATTTTTTTTGCAGGTTCCATGTATCAAACACTTTATGTCTGTGCCAGATATGACTGCAGATATTGTAAAGGATCTGTTTCTGGGAGGGCTGTATTTTTAAATCATCAATCGTATATTCCGTATAAATACGCTTCATGCTTCCCTGTCTTGGCTGCGGAAGGATTTCGCAGCAGACAGTTCCTACCTGTTTTTCATCCACACAGATACCACTGAGTTCTTTTTGTCTCAGATATTTTACAGCCAGCCTGATCTGCCCCACCGACAGTTTATATTTCGCACATATGACTTCCGTATTCAGCGATGTCTCCATCTCAAATTCCTGTGAAAAACGATCCCACAAAGTAATTCTCTGGTTTCTGTCAGGCATCCCCAGATACAGATGGTACACCGGAAATGAGAGAGACGGTGAAAGATCTACTTCTTCTGAAGTGCAGATATACACCCTTGGAACCTGATCTCCATAAGTATAAATACACAAATGGAGAAATTCTTCCATTTCTCCCTGGTTCTCACAATTATTTTTACTCAATCCATAGAAACATGGAATGGCATGGTAAAAAAAACACTCTCTGTAAAAATACCAGATCAATTTTTTGGCAATCTTACTATCCTGCAGCTTCAAGGAATCATAATTGATCAATACCATTTCATTGCCAAGTTCTCTTTCCACATATGCTGCCAGGAACTTCTTCCCATTTTCCGCCTCTCCCTGCAAATGAATCAGCTGATATGTTCTCCTGGAGGAAGTCTTTTTGATATAGGAAAGTAACTGTTCCTTTTCTTTTTCATGAATATAAAGATCTTTCGCTTCTGCCCTTCTGTCCGTGCGTTTTCCAATGGATAAATATTCTTTCTTTATCTGATCATTCTGCTGTAAATATGAATACAATCTTTCATCCATGATCAAGGTTTTTCTTGCATTCGCTGTCTTGCCGTCCTGCTCAAACCAGAACCACTTCTGAAGCTGTTCATATGCTTCTGTCATTTGCTTATACGCAGATTTCATCGGGTTTTTGTCACAATAACAGATACGTGCAGCATTTTCTATTGTCAGATTTCCGTCACTGATAGCTTCCCATACCTCTTTCCATTCAGGATAAATATACTGCACAAGGGCCAGTTCCATCGCTGTTTCGGCCACCGTATTAAACCCTCTTACAAGTTTCTCATAACGATCCGTTTTCCCGGACAGCAAACTCTCTTTTATCAGCAGGACAATCTCTTTTTGTAATTGTTCTATTTCCTGTTCATTCGTTTTTGTATCCAATAATTGCGGGAAAACCACTGCCAGCTCTTCCTGCTGAATGGACTTCACATAAAGCCCTGCTTTTTTACGTATCAATTCCAGAATCAAATCTATCATTTTATAACCGCCCCATTTGCATTCTCTCTGCATATTATAATGATCTTAACAGACGTTGTTCAAAATGTGACCACCCGAACGGGTAAGATTCTAAAAAAGGCACATCAACCATTGCTGATTGATGTGCCTCTTAAGCAAAGCCGCAATCCAGCATAAACACTTGGATTGCGGTCATTTTTAATTTTATAGTATATGATATTCCGTGATCAGATTGATAGCCTGGCTTCTGTTCTTTGCACCCAGCTTCTGATAAATATTTTTCAGATGATATTTTACTGTATTTTCCGAAACACAGAGAGCCTTTGCAATCTCCGCATTCTTTTCTCCCTTTGCCAGAAGATGCAGCACATCTCTTTCGTAGCTACTGAAGCTGTCAATCTTCATGAGCTTTCGCTGCTTCAGGTATCCAGGATAGATCAGCATCTGTGCTCTGGCCGCTGTCATCACCTGCTTGACAAATGGATCCAGCTGTCTGCCATTCTGTTTTCCATATTGATCCGCCAGAAGCTCATAGATTGCTTCTCCTTCATCAGCCAGAACCCGGATAAATCCATATTCTTTTGCTATGAGGATCGCCTGCTCCAGCTTCTCTATCCATGCCGGATTCCCACATCGGAAATGAATGATGGCTTCCAGGGCACGGATCTGTATCCCCAAGTAGATCATCCCGTACTGATCTGCAAAATCCAGCAACGAACGAAGGAGCATGCCTGCCTGTACATACTGTTCCTGCCAGATATATACCTTTGCCTTCATGAGATACTGGTAATACCTGTGCGTACAGAATCTTTCCTTTTCATTCGGTGCCTCTTTTGTGAGCCAGTTATTTAACCTCGCCTCATCATTTTTCAACAAATAAAACTGCACCTTGTGCGCTCTCATGATATCTGTCCATAATTCTTTGGCATCCGCTTCTTCATCCAGACGATACAATAAAAACTCTTCCGCGCCATGCGCCTGATTCTGTGCGATCATCAGATCTGCCATCTTAAGATTACAGAGCTTCTGCATCCGTTCATTTTTCTCCAGTCTGGCATGGCGGAGACTTTCCGACAGGCTGTCCAGTGCTTCATCCAGCCGGTTATATTCATAACTCACCTCAGCCTGCATATACAAAACCATCGAAGCATATTTCCTGCCTACGATCCTTCTCAATGCCAGAAGGCCCAGACCTGCTTTGTCACTTTGTGGGAAAAAAGAACAATAATCTTTATCTCCGTGCAGAATAGAGATCTGACCTGGTACCAGAAGCTGATCCCACATCACATCTACAGAAGTATATACCTGATCCGCCAGTTCCTGTGCCTCTTCAAGAAGCTCCGGCGTCATACCGCCTGGTCCGATCAGTTTAAGGAAAAGCTGGCATTTTCGGATCTGTCTTCCCTTTTCCGGCAGACAGTTCTCCAGCATACGATTCAAAAACTGTTCACATTTACGGAAAGCCGGCAGGTCTCCTTCCATTGCCTGAAGCATGGCCTTTGCCATGACCAGTCTCGGATATTCCTCCAGATAGACATCCGACAGATGAAGACAATATTCTTCCAGCGAAAGAAATACATCATAGCCTAACTTCTGCGACAAAAGTCTGTCTATCTGCAATGCGATCTGTTCTCTGTTTTTCAAAAGATCTGCAAATTTTAATGCTGCAAAATAATTCTTTTTATCCTCATAATAATGCATCGCCTTGTTGTACAAGGCTTTCATCTTATCCTGATCCATATATTTATAGATGATCCTGGCCAGAAAGCGGCGGAACAGCGGAGTAAACTGCCAGCATCCGTTTCCGCAGTCATCCAGAATACTTCCTTTCATACGAAGCATCTGAATAAATTCTCTTGCTTTCTCACTGGGCATATCAAGGATCGTCCAGACAAGTTCCTCTGTCAGCTGCTCAAAGCAGGACAGGTTCACCAAAGCATACTGCTCATCCAGTCGGAATGTCCGAAAATAATCTACTTCGATCCAGGAAAACAGATCCTCCAGACACTGTTCCCTGACGATCCGGCAATATCCCCTTGAGGAATTCAACAGCGGATTTTCCAACAGATACAGACAGATAGGTATATTATTAAAATCATGCTCGATCCGTGCCAGTTCCTCCGGATAAAGATGGATTCCTTTTTTGCAGAAATAACTGTCTACTTCTTTCCTTCCCGGTTTTAATTCTTTTTCTCCATAGATGAGCAGACGACCGGAAACCTTGTATGCCAGAAGCTCCTCCGGCAACGGGATCGTGGATGCAAAGACATACTTTTCTCTGCGCCCCTGCTCCTGGATCCGTTTCCACAATCTGCTCTTTTCTTCAGAATCCTGAAGTTTTTCATACCGCGGGACCAACAAAATCTGCCCGTCTTTTGCAGGAAACTCTGACAGCTGTTGATCTATATTATAAATATCCAGCATCTGTATGGTATATTCCGGATGATGTTCAGAAAAATGAGATAGAAATGTATATTTTCCCCAGCCTAAAGACGCTTGTATATAAATGATATCATAGTTGATCAGATCCTGGCAGAGTTTATGATCCAGTCTGGGATTCTCTATATAAAGTTCTTCACTTTTTTGCATTGTCCTCTGCATCCTGACCTCCCTTTTTCTCATATATCTTTTTTATACCTTTTTCTGAAGACATCTTCAATAAGGGTTGCCCAAATGGTATCGAATGTTAGACAAATGGTTTTTCTGTCGGATTTTGTCGAATCTGTTGTCGAATCTGTGAAAAGAAACTGGATATGCGATCCCCGATATGCTATACTTTTATACATAAAAATAAACGAAAGCTTTTGAGTGATAGCTATATGAAAATTGCAATTGTTGATGATGATGTCAATGACAGAGAGCTCCTGATCCAGCTGATCAAGGCTTCTCTTGAACATGAAGCTTATGCTTTGGATATTACACAATTTGACAGCGGAGAAAGTCTCCTGGAAGCTTTTGAACCTGAGCAGTTCGATATCTGTTTTCTGGATATTTATATGAAAGAAATGAATGGTATGACAGTGGCCCGTGAACTCCGTGCCTTGGATCCTGATCTTTCTATTGTCTTTTTGACCAGCAGCAAAGACTATGTATATGAAGGGTATGAGATCCATGCCCTCCGATATCTGCTGAAGCCTCCACAGGCAGAGTATGTGCAGGCAGTGCTTTTTGAATGTCTGAAACAGTCTCAGAAAAATCAGAGAAGGCTGACTGTTTCTGTCGGCAAGAAGATCCATGAGATTCCTTACCGGAATCTGCTGTATATCATGTCTGTGGGCAATAATATCGAGATTCATTTTCAGGATTCTCATCTGAATCTGTCGGCCCGGCACACCTTTTCCAAGACAGTAGCACCCTTACTGACAGATGAACGTTTTCTGACTTGTGCAAGGGGGATCGTTGTGAATCTGTCCCACGTAAAAGATATCCAGAAAGATGGATTTTTGATGGATAACGGCGAGTTTGTTCCTATCAGCCGCAGACTTTATCCATCTGTCAAAAATACCTATATTGATTTTCAGTTTGAACACATTCTTTCCTAGATGGCAGGAGGAACTTTTATGTTTCATAGAAACTCTTTTATTTTCCTATGCTTGCTTCTGTTTTTAAGCATTTCCACACCGGTTTTTGCAGCCGAAGAGCCTGATCTGTCCGGTGGTGTGATCACATCGATCCCACGCCAGCGATTTCTGGAAAATATCAATCCTACTCATTTTTCCACTGCTGCCGATCCAGAAGAACTGTTATCCTACCTTCAGGAGCAGCTCCAGAATATAAGCTCCCTGACAGCAATCGTATCAAAGGACGGTCAGACCTATGAAACAGAGCTCTCTCTCTCCTGGTCAGATTTTCCGGAAGACGTGACCAAAGCAGGATCTTATGAGCTGACAGGTACGATCCTTCCTCCGCAAGGCTGTACCTTTGCAGATGGAGTTATGACCAGTATCCGGATCCCTTATATCATCCATGATGCTTCTGTCAAATCTGCCATTACCTCTCTGTTCAACATTCAGACTGGAATAACTGGCATGATATTTGAAGTCCATGATGACAGCTCCTGGAATGAGCAAAGAGATCTGCTCCATAGTTTTCTTGCTACAGCTGTCTGTGGATTGACAGCCGATGGACGGTCAGCCAAACTTGTCCTTGATCAATTTGACGATCATTCTGTCAATATCAATGTGCCCGGTGAATACGAGATTCTTATCTCTTATTCGCTGGCTGATTCCTGTCAGAATCAATTTACACTTCCTGATGATCTGAAGACCTGGCACATTCCTGTCAAGGTCTCTGATCCGTCTGTCTATGAACTGTGGATCTTAAAAGTCGATAACTCTGCGTTTTATGTAACGTCTCTTACAAAGCCGGCTTCTGACGCAAAGCTGTTCTGGCTGAAAAGTGAAAGCAAACTGTCCCAAGAGGAACTTAACACTCAGAATTGGGAAGTTTTTCCGGATCCAGATGATGGAACGACCTTAAATCCTTATCTATCAGATTTTCAGATCTCAAGAACTCTGCTTACCAGGGGAGTCTACCATTATTTCCAGGTCGTGTCCTCCACACAGCGTTCTACCATTCTGATGATCCAGGACAATGGCGAAGAATATAATTATAAAAATACTGGCGGTGACCGTGATGGAAGCAGTTCCGATGATGCTCCGTCCGGGTCGTTGGTACAGCCTGCACCAGCTGCTCCTACCCCCGGTCCGTCCACATCCGAGGGTGCTTCATCCAGTACCACGGCTGGTTCATCCGAATCACAGGATGCTTCATCCAGTACCACGGCTGGTTCATCCGAATCACAGGGTGCTTCATCCAGCACCACAGCTGCTCCGTCCGAGGCACAGGCTGCTCCATCCGGCACCACAGCTGCTCCGTCCAATCAGACCGACTCTGTTGCCACGGAGTCCTTCTCTGCGGATCAGGATCGTCTGTATGGTGTCCGCCTGAATCTCATGCGGCAGACCTCCGGCGGTAATGCGCTCTTTTCCAAGCACGGAATTCAGCTTCAGCTCTCTTCTGATGTATTGGACCAGCTTGCCCTCTCAGATGAGGATTCCCTGACTGTCTCGATCCAGCATCCTGCCTCTGACATGATCCTGGTGTCTGTTTCAAAAAATGACGAGGAGATTCTGTCCATTCCTGATACGAAAATAACGGTTCCATGGAATGCACAGGATCCGACTTCTGAATTTCTTCTTCAGGATAAAAAGTCGAATACGATATACACTGGAACCTATGATGAAGAGCAAAAGCTTCTTACATTTATCATTTCCGAACCAGGAACCTACTATGTCTCTGAACAGGCTCCTGAACATGAACAGATCCTGTCAGTGTCTGCTACAGAGCCCTCAACTGCCCTGCCATCTGTTCTTCCTGTAGTTTTAAGTCTTGGAGCTGGCTTTTCCTGCTTACCGCTTCTGCGGCGAAAGATAGGAGGAGTCCATGAAAGATAAGCTGCACATCCGTTTTCTCTGGCTGCTGGTTCCTTTTCTGGCAGCCTCCTGCCTTTACCTGTTCCTGTACCAGTACAATAATAAATATACCCGGACCACGATCCAGCCGGCCAATGGTCTTCTGATTCTGTCAGAGAAAGAGCTTCAGACCGACCCTGTTCGGTTCTTAAAATCCGGCTGGTCCTTTTATCCAGACCAGCTGCTGTCTCCCGAAGATTTTTCAGATGGGATCCCTGACAGCTACCAGTTCTATACACAGATTGGACAACGCAGCCACTTTCATTCCTACAGTCTTCCAGACAGTCCCCATGGATACGGCACTTATGTGCTCTGGCTTTCTCTGCCTGCAGAGCAAAGCTATACGCTGGAATTGCCGGAGATCTTCAGTGCCTGCAGGCTATATGTGGATGATCAGCTGGTGCTGACGCTTGGGGATCCTGACCCTGCCCATTACATTCCCCGTATCCAGGAACGGCTGATCACCTTTACATCCACCGGCATGACGCGTCTGATCCTCTGCGTCAGTGATTATTCACACTACTACAGCGGGATGGTCTATCCTCCTGCCTTCGGTCTGTCCCACAATGTGGAGCTTTACCACAATCTGCGTATCGGGATCTGTATTGCCTTTGAATCGCTGGCATTGCTGATCGCTGTCCTGGCGCTTTTTCTTGGTCTGCACAGTCACCAAGAAAATATTCTGATCTTTGCAGTTTTGTGTATCTCCATCATTGGATTTACTGCATACCCGCTATTCCATACTTTCCTGATCGTACCGGTCTTTCCATGGTACTCTCTGGAATTGTTCTCTGGATATGTAGTGGCCTGGCTGGTACTGGTACTCCACAACCGCCTGTGCTCAATGGATCAGCATCTATGCCGGATCAGTCAGGGAACAGCACTGATCATCTGTATCATCGCCCTTTGCTATGGACTGACCTCTGCCTCTTTGACAGTCCCTGTCATGAACGGTTTTTCCATCCTTACCAACTGGTACAAGGCTTTTTGCGTCCTCTATCTGCTGATCTCCTCCGCAAATGCACTTTCCCGCCGCCAGCCGGATACACTGGCACTGTTCTGCGGAGATGTATTTTACGGAACCGCTTTTCTGTGGGATCTGCTGCTTCCCGCCTATGAGCCTGTCTATGGCGGCTGGCTGACAGAATGGGGAACCTTGATCCTCTTCCTTTGTATGTTATATACCTTATGGCACGATATTACGCAGGCTTATATTTTCCGCTATTCTTTTCAGGAGGAACGACGTCAGCTCACCAGACAGGTGGCGATCCAGCAGTCTCATTATCTCAGTCTGACAGAGAAGATCGACGAGACGATCCGTATGCGTCACGACCAGCGTCATCATATGCAGCTCTTAAGAAGCTGTCTGGAGCACCAGCAATACGAACAGATAAAAGAGTATCTCAACGAATATGAAGACTCCTATGAACTGGGAGAACGTACGGTTCTGTGCCGAAATCTTGTGATCGACGCTATTTTACAATACTATCATGGTCTCTGTCAGAAGCAGCAGATCAAGTTTGCTGTGGATGCACAGCTTCCTGCTGATCTGCCAATCTCCGACATTGACCTGTCTATTCTGTTTGGTAATTTACTGGAAAATGCATATGATGCCTGCAAAGAGATTGCCGCCCCCGCTGCTTACATTCAGATCAAAGCCGGATGGCAGAATGAAAAATTATATTTTCGGATAGAAAATTCTTATAAAAATCTGATCCACAAACATCAGGATAAATACTTGTCCACCAAACATGAAGGCTATGGAGTCGGTACGGAATCCGTCAAGGCACTGACAGAACGCTATCATGGACAAATAAAATTCGATGTGACCGATCAGTTTTTCCGGGTATCTGTGATCTTAGGATCCACCCAGTCGTAAATATTGCCGGTGACAATGGCATGAAACATACGCTCTTTTGCTCCCGGCGTCTCTCGATCAAGCTTCATAAGCAGGTCTTTTACATAAGCCCTCCTGGTGGTTCCGTCCACCGGGCATGGGCTTTTTAAGATTCTGATCTCCTGTCTTCTGATAAATCCTCTGACCTGCCCTTCTTCCACATACATCAGCGGACGGATCACACGGATTCCTTTATCTTCAAACCAGGTAACCGGTGGAAATGCATAGAACTGTCCCTGATAGATCATGGACATAAGCATAGTCTCTACAAAATCATCTTTATGATGGGCATAAGCGATCACATTGCAGCCCTGACGGACCGCTTCATCTACCAGCGCCCCTTTCCGAAGCTTTGCACACAGGGAACAGGGATTGTGTTCCTTTCGCTCTTCCATGACGATCTTCCCGATCTGGGTATGAATGATCGTAAGTTCCACACCAAGCTTTTCACAATAAGCTTCAATTCCTGTAAAATCTGTATTGGCATAGCCCAGATCCACACAGATGGCCGTCACCGTAAAATGCTTCGGATAGAAACGTGACAGTTCTTTTAATCCATAGAGCAGCGTCAGACTGTCCTTGCCGCCGGAGACGCCGACAGCAATCTTGTCCCCTTCTTCGATCATCTCGTACCGTTCACAGGACTGACGGATCAGGCTTAACAGCTTTTGAACTTTCATAGATTTTCTCCTGACTGTTTTTATACATAACGAAAGACCGGACAGAACGCATCTTTCTCCGGCCTTTTCGCATTTTACATTTCCAGATAAGACAGGATCGCTTCCAAAGACTGATATCCTGTGATCCTCCGGAATATCTGTTCTCCATTCATGATCAGCATGGTCGGCAGTACAGTCACTCCGAACTGACCAGCCAGTGTACGCTCCTTGTCCCCATTGACGCGGACAAACTTCACATCACAGGCTTCTTCTGCCGCTTCTTCAAGAACGGAAAGCTGTGCTTTGCAGAAGCTGCACCCGTCTGCATAGAATTCCAGCAGGACTGGCTGTGCAGCTTTTGTTACTTCAGTCTGAAAATTGTCCCCGGTAATCTCTTTGATTTCCAATCGACACACTCCTTTCTGAATTGCACAGTCTATAGTATTCCCGATTTGCGGAAATTTTATTTTTTAGAGTATACGCGGATCACGGAAGCCACTTCACGGATCATGGACATCTCGCCAAAGATTACAAGCGCATCCTGCAGATGTCTGGTCTCTACTTTATCTGTGATGACTACCAGCTCTGCCACGCCATCTACAGCCGGCTTCTGGATCACCTGACTGATGCTCACACCATTGTTGCCAAGAACGCCTGCCACGCCCGCCAGAATGCCAGTTCTGTCTTCTACTAAGAAGCGCAGGAAATAGCGATGTCTGGAATCTCCCACCGGCTGCATGGGCAGATTTTTATAACAGCTGCATCCGATCCGTCCGCAGCAGTCATACTGCATATTTCTGGCAGTAGCGATCACATCGCCAACAACAGCACTTGCGGTCGGGAACTCACCTGCTCCACGTCCCTGGAACATGGCATCGTCCACTGCATCACCATGTACGAATACCGCATTGAAGGAATCATTGACTTTCGCCAGTGGGTGCTGCTCCGGGATCATCACCGGAGATACACTGACTTCAATCTTGTCATTGACATTTCTTGCCACACCAAGAAGCTTCAGCACGTAACCGAACTCCCCTGCATATTTGATATCTCTGGCTGTGATGTCGGAGATTCCTTTGATCTCCACATCATCAAAGGTTACTCTGGAATGGAATGCAATGGATGCCAGGATCGCCATCTTGCGGCCTGCGTCCAGTCCTTCCACATCGGCAGTAGGATCTGCCTCTGCAAATCCAAGCTCCTGAGCCTGCTTCAGTGCTTCTCCAAAATCCATGCCTTCCTGTGTCATCTTAGTCAGAATATAGTTGGTTGTACCATTGACAATACCCATAACTTCTGTAATATTGTTTCCTGCCAGACACTCCTTTAATGGGCGGATGATGGGAATACCGCCGCCTACTGCAGCCTCAAAGTACAGATCTTTGTGATACTCTTCTGCTGCATCCATCAGCTCTTTTCCATGTTCAGCCAACAGATCCTTGTTGGCAGTAACTACATTCTTGCCAGCTTTCAAAGCTTCCAGAATATAAGTTCTTGCCGGTTCAATGCCTCCCATCAGCTCGATCACAATACTGATCTTTGGGTCATCCAGGATTTCCTGCCAGTCATCGGTCAGAACCTCATCCGGGATTCCTTCTCTTTTTTTATTCAGATTTTTTACCAGAACTTTGGTGATCGTAAGCTCTGCCTGTACCTTGCTTGGCATCTCACTTTTCCGTTTTTCGATCAGCTTGTAGACACCGCCGCCTACCGTTCCGGCACCTAACAGTGCCGCTTTGATCTCGTTATATTTACTCATTTTCTCCTCCAAGTAACACTTCCTCTACAATAGCAGCCGCATCTTTGATGCAGTCTGCACAGGAATGCACCGGTGTTCCGGTGGTCACGCCCTTCAGCTCTGCACAGATGGTAGAACCGCAGCGCTCCTGAAAACGCTCCAGCAGCTGTCTGGACAGCTTATATGTTTTTCCTTTGGTCTTCGGAGCATTGATCTGTCCATCACTGTTTTTAAGACCTGCGAGAAGCACTGCTCCTGACAGTGCGCCACAGGTACCTGCCATACAACCCATGCCAAGCCCGAATCCTTCTGTCATGCGGAAAACATCTTCCTCCTTATAGCCAAACAGGTCACAATAAGTACACGCCACTGCCTGCGCACAATTGTATCCTTTATCATGCCTTACGATCGTTTCTTTTACACGGCTCTCCATACGTACATATTCTCCTTAAATGTTGACACTGATAAGCTTCGGTGTATAACCAGCCTTCTCCAGTGCTTTGATGATCTTTTGTTTATGTTCTGTTCCAAATGCTTCCAGCGTGATCTTCAGTTCTACTGCTGCACTTCTGTTGGTGCTGACAAACTGATTGTGATCCAGTCGAATGACATTTCCATTCTCTTTTGCAATGACAGAAGCTACATGTACCAGTTCACCCGGCTTATCCGGCAGCAGTACAGACAGTGAGAAGATACGGTCTCTCTGGATCAGTCCATGCTGTACCACGGAAGACATGGTGATGATATCCATGTTACCGCCGCTTAAAATGCAGACGATCTTCTTGTCTTTTACATTCAGATGCTTCAGTGCTGCCACACTTAAGAGTCCTGAGTTCTCCACGATCATCTTATGATTCTCTACCATATCCAGAAATGCGACGATCAGCTCGTCATCCGGAACAGAGATCACGCGATCAATATTTTTCTGAATGTACGGAAAGATCAGCTTTCCAGGCTGACGGACTGCAGTACCGTCTGCGATGGTCGCACTGTGATCCAGACAGATCACCTCGCCCTTCTTCAAGGACTGCTCCATACAGTTGGCTCCCTCCGGCTCCACACCGATGACTTTGATCTTTGGATTCAGCATTTTAGCCAGAGTGGCTACACCAGATGCCAGTCCGCCTCCTCCGATAGGTACCAGAATGTAATCAACCAGCGGAAGCTCCTTGATGATCTCCATGGAGATCGTTCCCTGACCGGTTGCCACATCCAGATCATCAAACGGATGGATGAAGGTATATCCTTTTTCTTTTGCAAGCTCAATGGCATGCGCACATGCCTCGTCATAATCATTTCCATAGAGAACGACTTCTGCGCCGTACTCCTTGGTATGGTTGACTTTGATCAACGGAGTTGCTGTCGGCATAACGATCACTGCCTTACAGCCATATTCTTTTGCCGCATATGCCACACCCTGAGCATGATTTCCTGCAGATGCAGTGATCAGTCCCTTCTTTCTGTCCTCATCAGACAGAGTGCTGATCTTATAGTAAGCACCTCTGATCTTGAATGCGCCGGTCTTCTGCATATTCTCTGGTTTGAGATATACTTTGTTGCCGCACTGGTCGCTGAAGCACTGGCTGTATACCAGGCCGGTCTTGTTGGTCACACGGCCGACGATCTCACATGCTTCTTCAAATTTTTCCAAAGTCATTGCTGTCATCATGATTTTTGTATCTCCTTTGTTGTCTGTTGTGTTTTGCGATATATGTTAGTTCTCGGAACTTGGTAAGAACAAAGCATTTACAAATGTGTCTGCGTCAAATTTCTGTAAATCATCAATATGTTCTCCCACTCCGATATACTTAACCGGAACGTTAAGTTCAGACTGAATTGCCACTGCAATTCCGCCCTTTGCGGTTCCATCCAGTTTTGTCAGGATGATACCTGTCAGATCTGCTACCTCACCAAACTGTCTTGCCTGCTCCAGTGCATTCTGTCCAGTCGTTCCATCCAGAACCACCAGAGTTTCCCGATATGCATCCGGATATTCTCTTTCGATGATCCGGTTGATCTTCTTCAGCTCTTCCATCAGGTTCTTCTTGTTGTGAAGTCTTCCTGCCGTATCAATGAGCAGAACGTCTGCTTTTCTTGCCTTGGCAGCACTTACTGCGTCGAAGACAACAGATGCCGGATCTGCGCCTTCCGATCCTCCGATGATCTCCACTCCGGCACGGTTGGCCCATTCTGTCAGCTGCTCTCCTGCTGCTGCACGGAACGTATCTGCTGCTGCCAGGATCACTTTTCTTCCCTGTTCCTTGAGCTTTCCTGCCAGTTTACCTACAGATGTAGTCTTACCGACTCCGTTGACACCGATCACCAGTACCACAGAGGTTCTGTGTTCAAACTCATATGCGGTCTCCCCTACCTGCATCTGCTCCTTGATACTGTTGATCAGCAGCTCCTTGCACTCATGGGGATCTTTAATATGCTGTTCTTTTACTTTCTGTTTCAGATTATCAATAATGGCAGTGGTCGCATTGATACCAATATCTCCCATTACCAGTGTCTCTTCGATCTCATCATAGAAATCATCGTCAATGTCCGAGAAACCGTTGAAAATAGCATCCATTCCGGATACAATATTGTTTCTCGTCTTTGCCAGGCCATCTGCCAGACGTCTGAAAAATCCTTTTTTCTCCTCAGCCATAAGGCCACCTCCTATTTATCCAGATCATTTTCGATCAGATTCACTGACACCAGAGTAGATACACCCTTCTCCTGCATAGTAATACCATACAGACGGTCAGCTGCATTCATGGTACCTCTTCGGTGCGTGATCACGATAAACTGCGTATCGCTGGTCAGCTTGTGAAGGTATTTTGCAAAACGTACCACGTTGGAGTCGTCCAGTGCCGCCTCGATCTCGTCCAGAAGACAGAAGGGGGACGGCTTTAAGTTCTGAATGGCAAACAGAAGAGAAATGGCTGTCAGAGCCTTCTCACCACCGGAAAGCTGCATCATATTCTGCAGCTTCTTTCCCGGCGGCTGCGAGATGATCCGGATACCTGTCTCCAGAATATCCTCCTCATCAATCAGCTCCAGCGTTCCTTTACCGCCGCCAAACAGTTCCTTGAATGCTTTATCAAACTCCCTCTGGATCAGCACAAACTGTTCCATGAACTGTTTCTTCATACCAGTATCCAGTTCCTTTATAACCTGCTTCAAGGCTTCTTCTGCCTCCTGAAGGTCATTGCGCTGTCCATTCATGAACGTGTAACGTTCCGATATCTCTTTATAATCTTCAATGGCATTCACATTGACATTGCCCAGAGCACGGATCTCTTCTTTTACCGTGCCGCAGTCTTTTTTCAATGCCGGAAGACTGGTATATTCTTCCTTGCGAAGCGGGATTGACGCATTGTAAGTCAGCTCATATTCTGACCACATATGGTTCATGAGTGACTCTGAATTCTCATCCAGCTTCTCCTTCTGGCTGTCCAGGCGGAACAGCTCCTTATCCAGCTCATTCATTCTGCCGGACAGCTCTTCCCTTCGTCCGAAGAATGCTTTGTGGGAAGAGGACTGCGCTTCCTTCTGGTTCTGCAGCTCCTGGGTCTTCTGCTCCAGATCTTCCATCCGTCTGGCTGCCGCTTCCATCTGCGCATTCAGGGTCTCAATGCCTTCCTGCCTGCTGTGGGTATCGGACTCTGCCTGAACCTGTTCCTGCAGAATCTGTTCCTTTTCCTCGGAAAGCTTGTGGATCTCTCCCTCGATTCGCCTGAGGTTTGCAGATGAGAATTCTGCTTTCTGGCGGATGGATGCCGTATCCAGATGGATATCCTCCAGTTCTCTGGCTGCATCAGCCTCCAGTGCCTTATCTTCCTCCAGGCGCTGCTGATAAGTCTCCACTGCAAAGGTATGTGCCTTTTCCATTGCCTCAGAATCTTTCAGCTCCGTCTGATTGGCCTTTCGGAACTCTTCGATCTCGGCCGTCTGTTTTTTCAGCTCTGCACTTTCCTTTTCCAGTGCTTCTCTTCCGGTACCGGCTGCTTTACGTTGCACTTTCAACTGTTCCACGTTCATGCGGGCTGTATTTTCCCGGACTTTGATCTCCTGAAGGACTGCTGCTCCTTCATCCAGAATGGAATAACAGCGACTCCTCTCATTCTGAAGCTCCACCAACGTAGTCTGTGTAGCTTCCAGCTCTTTTTTAAGTCTGTCTACCCGCTCTCGTAATTCATCGATCTCTCGTTTTCTGCTCAAGAGACTGCTGCTGTTCTTGAAAGCACCTCCTGTCAGGGAACCTCCCGGATTCAGGGACTCTCCTTCCAGCGTGACGATACGGAGTGTATATTTATATTTTCGTTGTAATGCCACTGCATGGTCGATATGATCCACCACAACAGTCCTTCCCAGCAGCTGCGCACAGATATCCGCATAACGGGCATCTGCCTGTACCAGCGTGTGTGCCAGACCCAAAACTCCAGGCTCTTTTAATACCTGGGGCTGACGAAATTCCTGCGGATTTCTCACTGCCGTCAATGGCAGAAATGTCACACGACCATACCGGTTCTGCTTCAGATACTGGATCAGGCGTTTTGCAGTCTCCTCATCCTCTGTGACTACATTCTGGATACTTCCGCCAAGAGCTGTCTCTATGGCTGTCTCATATCTCTTATCCGTCTGGATCAGATCTGCAACCACACCGCAGATTCCTGCTTCCTGTCCTTTTCGCTCCATAACACGACGGATGCTGTTGCCATAACCGTCATAGCGCTCTGCCAGGTTCTGCAATGATTCCAGTCTGGATGCTTCTCTGTGATATGCGCTCTGTCCCGCTTCCAGACGCTTTCGTCCCAATGTGATCTGCTGTTGCAGCTCCTGGATCTTCTGCTCGATCTCTGCCCTCTCAGAAAGCTTTGCTTTCAGTTCCTCACTTACTTCCTGAAGCTCCTTCTTACGCTGTTCCAGCAGCTCTTCCTGTCCCATCTCGTCACTGCGGATCTGGATCAGCTTCTGATTAAGTTCTGACATACGGATATTGATCTGTTCCGTCATGGCATCATAGCGCTGCAGTTTTCCTTTAATGGAAGACCGCTGGTTCAGAAGAGAAATGATCTCATTCTTGCTGTTTTCCATATTGGTCTGGCTATCAGCGATCCGCTGCTGAATATCGGATACTTTCTGTTCTGCATCTGTCTGCACTTTTTCTGCCTGCGCCAGTGCAAGATCCTGCTCCTGCTTTTCTTCCAGAACAGTCTCTTTTTCCTGTTGCTTCTCTGTCAGATCCCGCTCTATATTCTGCAGACGTTCGGCATAATGCTTTGCATTTGCCTGTGCGGAACGTACCTGTTCTTTGAGAACTGCCGCCTGCCCCTTCATCTGCTGCTTCTCTACTCTGGCAGAGGTAGCTTCTTCCTTGGCTGCATCGATCTTCTGCTCGATCTCCTCCAGCTCTTTCTCGATCCGCTCATATTCCAGCTTTGTATTTTCAAAAGAAGCCTTTGTCTCATCCAGCTGATCCTGAGTGATCTTTCTGGTTTCTTCCAGTTCCTTCAGCTGCTTCTTAATATTTTCCATCTCCATCAGGAAAATATGGATCTCGAACTCTTTTAAGGTCTCTTTTTTCTTCAGATATTCTTTCGCCTTCTCTGCCTGGCGTTCCAGAGGTCCTACCTGCTTCTCCAGCTCTGTCAGAATATCATTGACACGAAGCAGATTCTGCTTCTCGTCATCCAGCTTCTTCTCCGCCGTCTTCTTGCGCTTCTTGAATTTTACAATTCCGGTAGCTTCATCAAAAAGCTCACGGGCTTCCTCCGGTCTGGTACTTAAGATCCGGTCGATCTGACCCTGTCCGATGATAGAATATCCCTCTTTACCAATACCGGTGTCATAGAACATCTCCTGAATATCCTTCAGCCTGCAGGTAGTTCCATTTAATAGATATTCACTCTCCCCTGACCGATATAACCGTCTCGTGACCGTTACTTCCTCATAGGCAACCGGCAATTTGTGATCTGCATTGTCCATGGTAATAGCTACCGACGCAAAGCTCAAAGGCTTCCGGTTCTCTGTACCGGAGAAAATGACGTCCTGCATGGTTCCTCCACGAAGCTGCTTGACCCGCTGTTCACCCAGTACCCAGCGGACTGCATCTGCCACATTACTTTTTCCAGAGCCGTTCGGTCCTACAATACCGGTGATTCCATTGTGAAATTCAAATACGATCTTATTTGCAAAGGACTTAAATCCCTGTACTTCAATACTTTTTAAATACATGCATTCTTTTCCTGTTCTAGTTTTCCCGCCCTGTCAGCGCATGGTAGGCTGCTTCCTGTTCAGCGGCTTTCTTTGTCCGGCCTTTTCCGCGGCCGATCACCTTCTCTCCCAGTCTGGCCTCTACCACGAACAGCTTCTGATGATCCGGGCCTTCCTCTCCCACCAGTTCATAATGCAGGACTTTGTCATGATGCGCCTGCACGCGCTCCTGTAAAATGGTCTTACTATCAAAAAAGAGTTTCTTGTGCTCCAGATCATTGAGAATGAACTTGCAGATAAATTCTTTTGCGCTAGTAAAACCACCATCCAAGTAGATTGCTCCGATCAATGCCTCACAGGCATCAGACGTAATAGATGCTCTGGTACGTCCTCCGCTGATCTCTTCGCCTCTGCCCAGCAGAATATAGTCCCCCAACGGGATCGCTTTTGCACAGAATGCCAGAGTCTGCTCGCATACAATGCTGGCACGCATTTTTGTAGCATCACCTTCTGGCATGGTTGGATATGTATGGAACAGATACTCGCTGGTCACCAGCTCCAGTACCGCATCTCCCAGAAACTCCAGCCGTTCATTGCTTTTTAATTTTCCCATGTGCCGTTCATTCGCATAAGAGCTGTGGCTCATGGCATGTTTCAGAAGTCCTTTATCCTTGAACTGATAACCAATCTTCTGCTCCAGCTCCGTCAGTAATTCGTTTTCCATTATCTTTCTCCATATTTAAGAAAAGGTGTTGCAAAACCCAGTCTTACAGGGCGGATTCTGCAACACCTCCACGTTTTAGTTTACTGCATTCTTAATCTGCTCAACAGCATCGCCGACGGTTACAATCTTCTCCGCATCTTCGTTTGAGATCTCAATATCAAACTCTTCTTCGATGCCCATAATAATCTGGAATACATCCAGGGAATCTGCTCCGAGATCATCCACAAAGGTGGTATCCATTGTGATCTCCTCCGGGTCAACATTCAGTACTTCTGCGATGATTTCCTGTAATTTTTCAAATTCCATGATAATTCATTCCTTCCTGTTTTTCTTACTTCATTTCTTCTGCCTGAATTCCGGCCTTAATCTTATCATTCATTCCCTGTTCCACAAATGTAACACACTGAAGGATGGAATTCTTGATCTCAACAGCTTTGGAGCTTCCATGGGTCTTCACTACCAGACCTTTCAGTCCTAACAGCGGTGCTCCGCCATACTGGCTGGTATCAAACTTTTTCAGTGTTGTCTTCAGTGCTGGTTTGACCAGAAGTGCTCCAATCTTGCTTCTCAGCGTAGACATCATCCCTTTTTTCACCATGGAAATCAGGGTGGCTCCAACTCCTTCATACAGTTTCAGAATGATATTTCCTGCAAAGGCCTCACAGACGATCACATCCGCATAACCTGACGGGATGTCGCGTGCTTCAATGCTTCCAATAAAATTAATATCCTGACATGCTTTCAGAAGCGGGAAAGTCTCTTTGACCAGTGCATTTCCCTTCTCTTCCTCTGCACCAATATTGACGATGGCCACTCTTGGGTTCTTCACACCCATAACATTTTCCATATAAATGGAACCCATCTTTGCAAACTGTACCAGATGAGACGGTCTGGCATCCACATTGGCACCGCAGTCGATCAGCAGTGAAGCTCCTTTTTCTGTCGGCAGAAGAGGCGCAAGCGGTGGACGCTCCACTCCTTTAAGTCTTCCAACAATGAGCTGTCCTCCAACCAGTACTGCTCCTGTACTGCCTGCTCCCACAAATGCATCTGCTTCTCCATTTTTTACCAGCTTCATGGCAACAACGATTGAAGAATCCTTCTTCGAACGGATTGCCTGAACCGGCGGTTCAGCCATCTCGATGATCTCGGTTGCATTGACAACTTCCATTCTGGAAGCATCATACTGATATTTTGAAAGTTCCTGCTGCACAGCTTCTTCCTGCCCTACCAGAATCACCTTCAGATCAGTGCTGGCTTTTAGTGCCTCCACGGCGCCTTTGACGATCTCTGCCGGCGCATTGTCTCCTCCCATGGCATCTACTGCCACTCTTATCAGTTCCTGCATCTTACTCCTCCTTGCCGGCGCTCACCATATGATACACACAGGTTCACGCTATCTATACCATAATACGAAAACAGATTCTTTAAGTCAATACTTTCCATCAAAAAAGAGACAGGCACTTTTCTCCTGTCTCCTTTTGCTCTGGCTTTTACTGCCAGATTCCCACGATCGTCTCTCCCGCTTTTGCAGTTACCCCTGTGGTATACTGAACATCACCGGAATGCTCGCCTTCCATCACGATCTGCATGATCTCCATGCAATAGCCTTTTGCTTCCAGTGCCTCCCGTTCAAATCGAATCAGCTCATCTCCTGCTTTTACCTTATCTCCGGTCTTTGCGAGTGCTTCGAACCCTTCCCCCTTCAGGTTCACTGTATCCACACCAATATGGATCAGCACTTCCAGTCCGCCGGTCAATTCCAGACCGATCGCATGGTTGCTTCCGTCCATGGTCACAGTTACTGTTCCATCTGCCGGTGCCACGATCACATCAGACGTAGGACGGATCACGACTCCATTTCCCAGTGCGCAGGAAGAAAATACTGGATCGGTTGCTTCCGTCATCGGTACAACTGCTCCATCTACCACTGCTTTCATTTCATAAGTTACTTTTTTCTTTTTAAAAAGTCCAAACATAATAATCCTCCTGACCTCCGCTGACTCTTTCTATAGAATAACAGGTCAGCCTCGCTTCGTCTATTCACAATTTTCCTTTCTATATGGAAAATCGTTACTTCTTTTCGTTTTCTTTCTCAGATGCTTCTCTTCCAGGTGTCTTCAGATGGAAATGTAAAATACAGAATCGGAATACAATATAATAAAGCAGACCAAACAAAAGTCCCACCGGCAAGAGCAGTCCCGGATTCTGTGTCATAGGTGCATTCAGGCACATAAAATAATCCATCAGTCCGGCACTGAAGTTAAATCCGATCCGAAAAGGCAACGCTGCGCAGATATACATAGAGATGCCCATAAGGATCGCATGGAGCAAAAACAGACCTGGCGCCAGAAACATAAACGCAAATTCCAGCGGCTCCGTCACTCCGGTCAGAACAGAGCACAAAGATGCAGTCAGAAGAAGTCCTGCTGCCATCTTCTTTTGCTCCGGGTATGCCGTATGGTACATGGCCAGTGCCGCTCCTGGAAGTCCAAAGATCATGACCGGAAAATATCCTGTCATATACATTCCTGTCTGTCCATAGACACCTGTTCCATTCCAGAAGCTGTTCAGATCCGCAATTCCTGCGAGATCAAACCAGAATACAGAATTCAGCACATGATGAAATCCGGTAGGGATCAATAACCGGTTCAGGAATCCATAAACTCCTGCTCCCAACGCGCCAGTTCCGATCAGTGACTCTCCCACATACAGGCAGGCAGAATGAAGATATGGCCAGGCAAATAAAAGCATAATTGATGCCAGTGCCGCATAAATCGTTGCCATCATCAGTGCATAAACACGACCGCCATAGATCTGAAGCGGTCCGTGGAACACTTTAAAGCGATACTTATTACAGCAGTATGCACCGATCCATCCACTTAAGATTCCTACAAACTGATTATTAATATAGGAAAACGAAGATGCATCTACCCGGTTACCAGTCAATATCACCACATTATCCGGTGAAAGAATCTTCTGGATCATCAGCCAGCTGATCACACCTGCCAGAGCTGCCGTTCCATCCTGTTCATCCGCCAGGCCTACTGCTACCCCCAATGTAAACAGAAGACTCATATTGTCGATCAGAACACTTCCGGCAAGGATCATCACATGTGCCAGCAGAAGATTCTCTCCCTGTCCCACCGGATCCAACCAGAATCCGACTCCCATCAGAAGTCCGGCTACAGGAAGGCACGCAACCGGCAGCATCACTGCCTTTCCCAAACGATATGCATATTTCATTCTTCCGTATTCTCCCTTATCTTTTTCATCCGGAATTTATCTATTTATCATACCAAATTTGCACTCTGGTGTCAACGAATGCACCTTTGAAAACACCCTCTGGTACACTCAGAAGACAGAGAAAAAGCTCCGGAAAACCGGAGCTTTTCTCTGATATATGTTAGGATAGTGGATTGGTTTGATTACAAGAGTTTCTTGAACTCATCAGCTACGAACTGTACCTTCGGTCCGATGATTACCTGGATGGAAGTCTTGCTCGGACGGATCACACCACTGATACCTGCAGATTTGATCTTCTTCTCATCTACTGCGGTGTAATCTTTGATCTCCAGACGAAGTCTGGTGATACAGTTGTCAACACTTGTTACGTTCTCTTTTCCGCCAAGACCTTCCAGAATGATTGCTGCCATAGCAGTGAAATCATTGTTTGCAAGCTCGATCTTGGTTTCATCGATATCGTCATCCTCACGTCCCGGAGTCTTCAGATCAAACTTGGTGATCGCGAAACGGAATACAAGGTAGAATACGATTGCTGCTGCAATACCAAGCGGAAGGATCATCCATGTCTTAGCATGTGCCGGCAGGGAAGCACTGAATACCAGGTCGGTAAGTCCTGCAGAGAAGGAGAAACCTGCTCTGAAGCCAAGTGCTACAGTAACTGCTGCGAATACTCCGTAAAGGATTGCATATACAAGATACAGTGCCGGAGCAAGGAACATGAATGCAAACTCAAACGGCTCAGTAACACCACAGATGAATGCACAGATAGCTGCTGCGCCCATCAAGGAAGCTGCTGCTTTCTTTTTCTCCGGTTTTGCACAGTGAATGATTGCCATTGCTGCTGCCGGAAGACCGAACATCATACATGGGAAGAATCCAGCCATGTACATACCAGCGGTTCCGCCTGCTCCATTGAGAAGCTCGCCTGCCCAGTAGGAACCAAGGTCATTGATACCTGCTGCGTCAAACCAGAATACAGAGTTCAGTGCGTGATGCAGACCAAACGGGATCAGAAGACGGTTCAGGAATGCATAGATACCTACACCAACTGCGCCAAGTCCTACGATGCTCTCACCAACTGTTACCAGTGCGGTATAAACGATCGGCCATACGAAGAACAGGATTGCGGATACTACGATAGAAACAACTGCAGTTACGATTGCTACGCAACGTTTTCCGGAGAAGAATGAAAGTGCATCCGGAAGTTTGGTTCCTTTGAATTTGTTGTAGCAGGTAGATCCGATCAGACCTGCAAGGATACCGATGAACTGGTTGCCGATTTTTGCGAATGCCGGGTTAACAGCATCTGCTCCAACACCAGTCAGGGTTGCTACAGTACCGGTTGCAAGAAGGTTGGTGATCATTAACCAAGATACCAGACCTGCAAGACCTGCAGTACCATCATTGTCATCTGCCATACCAACTGCTACACCAATAGCGAACAGCCAGGACATGTTGTCGATCAGAGCGCCACCAGCTTTTACAAGGAAAAATCCAATGATCTGAGCTGCTCCACTGATGTCACCACCCCGCATGGTACTCGGGCAAAGTGCATATCCAATACCCATCAGGATACCACATACCGGAAGACACGCTACAGGAAGCATCAGGGACTTACCAAGTTTCTGTAAATATTTCATCATATCTACATTTCCTCCTTTATTTGATTTTTCAATCAAGTTTTTATGGTCTTATTGTAATCATTTTTTTGGCATCTGTATAGTTACGATTTTATCCATCCTATGGACAATTTGAATGATTCTTAAACTATAAAATTTTTCTAAAAACCCTAAATTTTTTGTAATATGGATTTTCTTATTCTTGATATGGAATATTTTCTCTTTTTCGGTAGAAATAAACAAAACAGGTGAAAATCATCTATATTCTATGGTAAAATAGAAATAAATCACAGACTATGAAAGGATTTCTTTATGAACTATGATGACAATTACGAGGATGAAGCTTTTCAGACACTTCGCCATTTTGCACTTGTCGGCCTGCGGAATCTGAATATCCAGAACCGGTTGATCATTTCCTATATAATATCCACGGTCTTCCCACTTCTGTTCGTATATTTGTATTCCTACTATTTATATGGAAGCTCCGTTGTCACCGGTCAACTGCTGGTCCTGTCGATCCTGATCGCAGGCATTGCACTGACCATGACCACCTACACTTACCTCAGTATTTCCAGTCCGATTCAGCATATGATCGAGACCTGTCAGAATATCTCTGACGGAAATCTGGATGTAAGGATTCAGGATAAAGGAAATGATGAACTGGCATATCTGTCCGATAACATTGACAGCATGGTGACAGAGATTCAGCTTCTTCTGGAACAGCGGCAGGAAAGTGATGCCCGCAAGAGGGAACTGGAATTAAAGATGCTTCAGTACCAGATCAATCCACATTTTCTGTTCAACACACTGAACACACTGATGCTGGTTGCACAGATGAATCAGGACAAAGTTGTTGCCGATGGTATCCGCTCTTTAAGTGAACTGCTGAAAAACACGCTGATCAATGACCATGAATTTATTACTATCGGCGAGGAGATTGCCAATCTGAAACACTATTTTTCCATTCAGACCATTCGATACGCCGGAAGCTTCCATGTGAATTATGAGATTCCAGAAGATCTGACAGACTTTATGCTTCCCAAGCTGATCCTGCAGCCCCTGGCAGAAAACAGTGTTCTGCACGGTTCTTATAATGATGGAACTGTCATGGAGATTTATGTGCGCTGCTACCAGGAATCAGCGGATATTATATTGGAAGTAGAAGATCACGGAAAAGGATTTGATATGAATGATAAAAGTTCTGTTCCAAAAGGATTGGGTGGTATCGGCAGTCGAAATGTCAATGACCGCATCCATCTTTACTTTTCAGACGACTATGGAATGACCGTATCCAGTGCTCCCGGAAAAGGAACGCTGTGCCGGATCCGCATTCCATCTATCAATACAAAAATTGTCAACGCAAAAGAGGGAGAAACTTATGTACCAGGTACTGATCGTCGATGACGAACCTATTGTAAAAATTGCACTTCGCTCCATGCTGGACTGGGGTTCGCTTGGTTTCCATATCTGCGGAACAGCCTCCAATGGACAGGAGGCCTTGGAAATGGCTGAGCGCATGCATCCGGATCTCATCATCTGTGATCTGAAGATGCCTGTCATGGACGGGATTGATCTGATCCGCACAGCCAAAGACCGCAGTATGAACTGTGAATTTCTGGTCATCAGCAACTATGAAGATTTTAATTATGTACGAACTGCTCTGGTTCTCGGAGCCTCTGACTATATTTTGAAGGTCAGCATCAGCCCCGAAGAACTGACCACCCAGCTCCAGAAGATCAAAGAAAAGCTGGATCAGAAACAAACTCATCATCAGAACGAAGAAAACAGTGCAGAACAATCTTTTCACCATCAGGAACAGCATGCTGCCTGGCGGGAATATTTCACTCACAAAAGCTATGCCTTGGAAGATCTGGTCTCGATTACCGATATTGATACCGAACATCTGGGTTCTCTCGCCCTGTGTGAGATTTCTTTCGACTGGTATGCCCAACAACTGGAGACTCTTCCAGCCCCGGATCTGATCCGCAGCACCTTGAAAAATGCACTGGAGCATTTTGACCGGAGACGCATCATTTTCTTCAGTTCCAGCAGCACACTCCTGCTGATACAGGAAGAAGAATTAAAAAAACAGAATAGTACCATTGAGGGACTGGCCGCCCGTATAGAGCAGTTGTTCCGGTATTATATGCCCTTGTCTCCAACGATCATTTATCAGGATCATGTAACGGATCTTCTGCAGGCCCGTAAAGTATATCACCGTTTCCAGGAATTGCTGGAATTAAGTTTCTACGGCGAACTAGGAACCATGAATGCCCATAATGTCTCCGTTACCACTTCCATCCCGGAACTGACTTATCGAGAGCTGGCTACCAGAATCCTGGCACTGCCGACCGCAGAACGTCTCTCCCGTTCCGAAGAACATATCAAAGAATTGTTGAACACTTGCAGACAACAGCATGTAGTTCCGGACAAAGTCATTCAGTATTCTGTCCACCTGTTGGTAGAACTGGAATATCAGCTTTCTGAGATTCCAGCTTCCGCCCACGACCAGCTTGTGGAATGTGCAGATTTTATGCGAAATGCCATCAGCCAGGAAGAACTGGAACAGCATCTGTTCCATGCTCTCCAGGTCATGTTTTCCCCGGAATCCAGCACTCAGGCAACTACAGATCAATACAGCCTGGAGGTGGAACAGTCCATTGCCTATATTAAAGAAAATTATATGCGCAAGATCAGTCTTGCATCTGTGGCAGAACATGTGGGTTTAAGTTCCGGTTATCTGTGCCGGATCTTCAAGGATGAGACCGGCGGAAGCATCAACACCTACATCAATAACCTGCGTATGAACAAAGCAGGAGAGCTCCTCTCCGACAAGAACAGCTATATCAAAGAAGTGGCTGTGGCTGTCGGATTCGAAGATCAGCTCTATTTCAGCCGCCTGTTTAAGCGGTATTCAGGTCTGACACCTTCTGAATATCGGGCATCCAAGAATCCGCAATAATTTCACAGAAAAATACAAATGAGCACGGTATGACCAGTCATTCAGTCATACCGTACTCATTTTATATCGTTCATAGTTAAAAAATCAAGGGCATATATAATACCCTTGATTTTTAATGCTTCTGATTAATCTACAGAAACGATCTCTTTTTTGTTATAAGATCCACAAGCTTTGCATACTCTGTGCGGCATCATAAGAGCACCACATTTGCTGCATTTTACCAAGTTCGGAGCACTCATTTTCCAGTTTGCTCTTCTCTTATCTCTTCTTCCTTTGGAAGATTTATTCTTCGGACAAATAGACACAGGTTACACCTCCTCTATGCTTTCTCGATTCAGTTCATCGTTCGTCGAACCTGCACAGGAGGTCCGTCTCACTCACACTTTATTGAGTATACACGTCATTGTACTAAATGTCAAGCTATATTTTGAAAACTTATTTGGTCAGTCTCAGAGTCTCTCTTGCGATTGCCAGCTCCTCGTTGGTCGGGATCAGCATTACTTTTACTTTGGAATCTGCTGCGGAAATCACTCTTCTCTCACCACGGATATCATTTGCCTCATCGTCGATCTTAACGCCAAGGTATCCAAGATACTCGCAAACTGCCTTTCTGGTAGCTTTATCGTTCTCACCAACGCCAGCAGTGAATGCGATTGCATCAACACCGTTCATAGCTGCAGTGTAAGCACCGATGTATTTAGCTACACGATATACGAATGCCTGAAGAGCTACATCTGCCAGATGATTGCCTTCTTCTTTTGCTTTCTCAATGTCACGGAAGTCGCTGGAGATTCCACCGCTCATACCAAGAATACCGGATTTCTTGTTCAGGATGTTCAACATCTCATTGATGTCGATACCCTCTTTGTTGCAGATGAACTGGCAAACAGCCGGATCAATATCACCACTTCTGGTTCCCATGATCAGACCTTCCAGAGGAGTCAGTCCCATACTGGTATCTACACATTTTCCACCGATGGAAGCGGAAATACTTGCTCCGTTGCCCAGATGGCATACGATGACTTTTGCATTTTTCGGGTCCAGGTTGCCGAATTTGATAGCCTCACCGGATACGAACATATGGCTGGTTCCGTGGAAGCCATAACGACGGATGCTGTATTTCTCATAATACTCATGCGGGATTGCATACAGATATGCTTTCTCCGGCATAGCCATACCAAAAGCGGTATCCCATACAGCTACGTTTGCTTTACCTGGCATAACTGCCTCACAAGCTTCGATTCCCATCAGGTTTGCCGGGTTGTGCAGCGGTCCAAGGTCGAAGCACTCGCGGATTACTTTCTTAACGTCATCGTTTACTACGATAGACTCGCAATATTTGGTTCCTGCATGCAGTACACGGTGACCAACAGCTGCGATCTCATCGGTGCTCTTAACAACACCATGCTCTGCATCCTGCAGTGCTTCCAGAACCAGACCGATTGCTACTTTATGATCCGGCATAGCTTTCTCAACAATGTATTTGTCTTTTCCCGGTACCTGATGAGTCAGTTTGGAACCATCGATTCCGATTCTTTCGCAAAGTCCTTTTGCCAGTACGCTCTCATCAGTCATATCGATCAGCTGATATTTCAGGGAAGAGCTTCCGCAGTTGATAACTAAAATTTTCATGGGTATGTATTCTCCTATACTCTAATTATTTACGACAATTGGGGCGGATTCTTATTTAACGATCTCGCCGTATACTTCTCTGCCGCATCCAGCTGCGTTGGACTCGTCAGTGTCAATGTGCATTGCCAAAGCAAATTTCGGGCTTACACGAACAACTACATCACCAAATACAAGACTTCTTCCGTCAGTATCGATCTTCACGGATACAACATCTTTGTCCTGAACACCAAGCTTCTCAGCATCTTCCGGAGTTGCATGGATGTGACGTTTTGCAGCGATCACGCCCTCTTTCAGCTCAACCTCACCACAAGGTCCAACCAGTTTACAGGCACCGCTTCCAGCGATATCACCAGACTCACGAACCGGAGCTGCGATTCCAAGAGTACGTGCATCTGTCAGAGAGATCTCAACCTGGCTTGCAGAACGTACCGGTCCAAGGATAGATGCGGTCATCTCTTTCTTCGGTCCAACGATGGTTACTTTCTCGTTACTTGCAAACTGTCCCGGCTGGGAAAGATCTTTTTTCTTGGTCAGCTCATAGCCTTTTCCGAAGAGAACCTCCAGATCCTCCTGAGTTACATGTACGTGACGTGCGGATGTTTCAACAATAAATTTCATGATTTATTATTCTCCTTTTCTTATATGGTATATAATTTGTAACGCTGTCTCTGGCAGCTTTACTCACTGTTTTGGTGCTTCCTCGATCTCCGATACAAGGATGCAGTTAGGGGTCTCCACCTTCAGAGGCTTACCCCACAGGCTGAAATATTTCTTCTCATAATTGATGCGGAAGATCGTCATGGTATTGGATTCATGGTTCAATGCCATGATATGACGGTTATCCGGGAAGAAATCTGCCGCTTTCGGATAATCTCCGCTGATCGGCAGGATACAGATCTTCTCCAGCATACCGGTCTCCCGGTCAATCTTAAAGATACCAACGCTGTTGTCCCCTGCATTGGAGCAGAGCACATAATTCCAGTCTCTGGAAAATCTCAGTACGCAGGCTGCACTTCCCTTGGAATGGTATTCATTCAAAGTTGAAATCGTCTGTACCAGTTCAAAAACCGGTCCCCTCGGACCATCTTTATAAGTATATACACTGATGTAGTTCTTCAACTCACAGATCAGGTATGCGAACCGTCCATCCGGACTGAATTTGATGATCCGCGGCGCGCTCTCCAGCTCACAACGAAGCATATCCACCAGTGTGATCTTACCTGTTTCATCATTAAACTTGTAAATTTTTACCTGGTCAACACCAAGATCTACCGCACACAGATACTTCTGATCCGGTGTGATATTGACACAGTTTACATGCGGACGGAAATTACGCTCTGCCACACTTCCGATTCCCTTGTGGAAGACCTCATCCGTCATCTCTCCGATAGTTCCATCTTCGTTCAGACGCATGACTGTCACTTTTCCATCATGCCAGCCGCCCACAAACAAATAGCGGTCCAGCTTGTCCGTGGACAGATAACATCCTCTCATTCCACAGATAGAAGCACTGTTCATAGGTTCCAGATCGCCATCTGGCAGGATCTTAAAAGACCGTACACCTTCATCTGAGATAGAATACAGGTACTTTCCATTATGAGATTTTTTGATGTAGGAAGGGTTGTTGATAGGAACAACCTTACGCTCTATCGCGCGTCCATTCTCCACATCCAGGTCGTAAATGTAAATTCCTTTGCTATTGCCATGGGTATAGGTGCCCACATATGCCACATATTTCTTCTCTTTCACCGAGACTTTCCTCCATTGGCTTTTTCCTGTTCGCAATTATAAAAATTTTAACATAGTTTTTGCTGTTTGTTAAGCATTTTGCACTGTTTTTTCAAAATAATTTCTCATGATTGACAGTGTCTCATCCACCTGTTCATCTGTATGTGCATCGGACAGGAACATCGCTTCAAACTGGGAAGAAGCAAGATAAATGCCATGATCCAGCATATAGCGGAAATATGCGGCAAATGCTTTTGTATCAGAGCTTTTGGCACTGGTGTAATCCACTACAGGCTGTTCAGTGAAGAACATACATCCCAGAGATCCCACATGGTTGATCTGATACGGAAGCTTCAGTTCCTGACACAGCTTCTCCATGCCACCGTACAGACGCTCTCCCAGTGCTTCCAGATGAGTGTAAACTTCCGGATGGGCATTGAGATACCGAAGCTGTGTAAGACCGGCTGCCATAGCCACCGGATTACCGCTTAAGGTTCCTGCCTGATACACCTGACCAACCGGGGATACCACTTCCATAATGTCTCTGCGTCCGCCGTAAGCGCCCACTGGCATACCTCCGCCAATGATCTTACCATAGGTTGTCAGATCTGCCTGGATACCAAAATATTCCTGTGCTCCTCCTCTTGCCAGTCGGAAGCCTGTGATCACTTCATCGAAGATCAACAGTGAACCATTCTCTGTACAGAGTCTGCGCAGTCCCTCCAGGAAATCTTTCTTCGGCGGAACCACACCCATATTCGCACCTACCGGCTCGACGATCACCGCTGCGATCCCGCTTCCCCATGTATCAAATAATTTTTCTACTGCTTCCAGATCATTATACGGAGCCAGCAAAGTATCTTCGGTTGCTCCCGCCGGGACACCGGAGCTGTCCGGAACGCCTGCCGTCATCACACCGGATCCTGCTTTCACCAGCAACGCATCACTATGTCCATGATAACAGCCTTCAAACTTGATAATTTTGTTTCTTCCTGTATAACCTCTGGCTGCACGGATCGCACTCATAACAGCCTCTGTACCGGAGTTGACCATACGGATCATCTCAATGGACGGCACCATGGAGCAGATCAGTTCTGCCATCTCCACTTCTGCCTCAGTAGCTGCGCCAAAGCTTAAACCTTTTTTGCATGCCTCAAATACTTTTTCCAGCACATCTTCTCTGGTGTGGCCCAGAATCATAGGTCCCCAGGATCCTACATAATCCAGATATTTGTTGCCATCTGCATCCGTAAGATATACTCCATTTGCAGATGCAATAAACCGGGGCGTCATTCCCACATTTCCAAAGGCTCTGACCGGAGAGTTCACACCTCCCGGTATCAGGTCCACTGCTTTCTTAAATAACTGCTCTGATCTGTTAGTTTCCATGACTATCCGATTCTCCCTTCATCCATAAAATGCGCGATCTCTTTTGCATAATAAGACATGTAAATATCCACTCCTGCACGATATGCGCTGGCTGCCATCTCACAGAGGATCGCTGCTTCATCCACATATCCAAGCTTTGCTGCTGCTTTTACCATAGCATATTCGCCGCTGACACTGTAAGCTGCCATTGGTACATCTGTCAGATCTTTGATCTCACGTACCATATCAAGATAAGACATGGCTGGTTTTACCATGATGATATCTGCGCCTTCCTCAATATCCAGCATAGCTTCCTTGATACCTTCTCTTCTGTTATGGTAATCCATCTGGTAGCTCTTTCTGTCGCCAAATGCCGGTGCACTTCCTGCAGCATCACGGAACGGGCCATAAAATGCGGATGCATATTTGACTGCATAGGACATGATCGGTGTGGTTACAAATCCATTCTTGTCAAGACCTTCCCGGATCGCTGCAATATGTCCGTCCATCATATCAGATGGAGCCACCATATCTGCACCTGCCTGTACCTGGGAAACTGCGATCTGAGCCAGTTTGTCCAGAGTCAGGTCATTGTCCACATAGTCTCCTTTCAGTATTCCGCAGTGGCCATGACTGGTGTACTCACACATACAGACATCACCGATGTAGTAAAGATCCGGCACTTCTTTTTTTGCCTTCTCCAGTGCTCTCTGAATAATACCATCACAGGCATAGGCTCCGCTTCCCACTTCATCTTTGTGATCCGGAATACCGAACAGCATAACACTGCCAACACCTGCATCTGCCATCTCCTGCAGGATCTCCGGCATCCGATCCAGCGTATAACGGAACTGTCCCGGCATGGTCGGGATCTCTTCTTTTTTATTCTCCCCATCCATTACAAACATGGGATATACAAGAGAGCTTTTGTCCATTCTCGTCTCTCTTACCATTTTTCTAAGCTTTGCTGATGTCCGAAGACGTCTTGGTCTGATTGTTAAATCCATCTTCTGTTACCTCTTTCTTTATCTTATCGGTCCATATCTTTGCAAGTCTGTGATCCTGCCCTCCGGCATTGATACCGATCACCAGATCCCCTCTGCTTGCGATTCCCGGAAACTGAAAATCACATAGATCCCGGGCACTGCACACATTGACCAGAATGTGCTTTTCTCTGCATTCTTTCCAGATCTGTGTATTTACCCACGCATCATTGGTAGCCGCCAGCACCATAAAGGCATCTGCAGGAATCGTTCCCTCCTGGTAAGCTTCGCGTTTCCAGACAAGATATCCTTCTTCCGCCGCTCTTTGCACCCGTTCCGATGCCTCCGGTGCAAAAACAGTCAAAGACGACGTAAAAGCCAGCAATGTCTCCACTCGTCGGGAGGCAATCACGCCGGCTCCATACACCACTACTTTTTTTTCTGTCAGATCAATAAACAAAGGAAATTTCTTAGGCATATCACATTCTCCATATACCTATTCTACAACCACAGGTTTTCACATGTCAACCATCATAAACTTTTTAATGATCTCAGCGATGGCTGCCTGATTGTTATCACGTTCTGTCACATAATCTGCTGCCGCCTTCACTTCCGGTCTGGCGTTCGCCACCGCGCAGCCAATGCCAGCACTTTTGATCATAGAAATATCGTTGTTCTCATCCCCTGCGGAAACAGAATTGGCAATGGGAATTCCCATTTTTGCACAGAATGCTTCCAGAGCAGAACCCTTGGATACCCCACACGGTACGATCTCCAGATACTGACGGTTACTGAAAAACAGATCCAGCTTTCCTTCAAACTTATCCTGCATAGCTTTCCGGAAATCTTCCAGCTTCTCATGATCCTTCAAATCAACAGCCAGCAGTTTACATGCTTCTTTCTCAATACTTTCTTCCAGATCCGACACCAGTCTGCCTTCCATCCGAAGCCTTTTTACATAAGAACGATATTCCTCACAGTCCTGACCGGACAGCACATGGTTTCCTTCATAGGTATGTACATAGACACCACGCTGCTTTGCTTCATGGGCAACTAGTTTCATCCACTCTACCGGAATAGTTTTCTCATAAATAATGTCGCCGGAAATAGCATCCAGCACCATTCCACCATTAAATGAGATCACATAACGGCAGCCGATCTTATCCAATCCCCACTGTTCCAGCAGCTTTCGTGTGCTTGCCGTAGGCCGTCCCGTGGTAACTATGATCTCATGTCCGGCTTTCAGAGCTGCTTTCATTGCCTCCAGATTTTCTTTCGGAATCTCCACCTGATCGTTCAGGGTGGTTCCATCCATATCTAAAAATAATGCCTTCTTTTCCATTCTTGCTCCTCAGTCCTGCAATGGTTCCGCCGGAATGAAGACTCTGTTATTCGCAGTCTCTTCTTCTGGTTTTGCCAGCTTTTTTGCATATTCCATAAAATAATCCTGTGCACACAGTGCTTCTTTTCCTCTGCGGTCTACTTTACTGTAGGTTCCGTCAGACTGCTTGATCTGCGCTTTCAAGGTGTCCCGCAGCTGGATCTCCAACACATGGATCACCTCTTGTTTCAGATGTTCATTTTCCACCGGGAACAGAATCTCCACACGCCGGTCCAGATTACGCGGCATCCAGTCCGCACTGGACAGATAGACCTCCTCCTGACCACCGTTCAGGAAATAGTAGATCCGGCTGTGCTCCAGAAAATTACCAACCAGAGAGCGGACTTCAATATTCTCACTGATTCCTGGAATTCCTACCTTCAGACAGCAGATTCCCCGTACCACCAGTTCAATCTTTACTCCCGCTGCACTGGCCTCATAAAGAGCGGCGATCAGTTCCTGATCACACAGAGAATTCATCTTCGCCATAATATGTGCCGGTTCTCCATTTTTCGCATGTTCTGTCTCCCGACGGATCATGAACAGAAAACGGTCACGAAGCCACAGCGGTGCCAGAGACAGTTTGTTCCACACTGCCGGTTCGGAATAACCGGACAACATGTTGAATACAGCCGTTGCATCCTCTCCAATCGCCTCTGAACAAGTCAGAAGGCCCATATCCGTATATAATTTTGCAGTGGAATCGTTATAGTTACCGGTTCCCAGATGCACATATCTGCGGATGCCATCCTCTTCTCTTCGTACCACCAGCGTGATCTTGCTGTGGGTCTTCAATCCCACCAGACCATAGATCACATGACAGCCTGCCCGCTCCAGCATTTTTGCCCAGGCAATATTATTTTCCTCATCAAAACGGGCCTTCAATTCTACCAGAACCGATACCTGTTTTCCATTTTCTGCTGCCTGAGCCAGAGCCGCGATGATCGGAGAATTGCCGCTGACACGATAAAGGGTCTGCTTAATAGCCAGCACATCCTTATCTTTTGCTGCCTGGCGCACAAAATCCACCACCGGATCAAAGGTCTGGTATGGATGATGCATCAGGATATCCCCTTTACGGATTGCCTCGAAAATATCTGCACACCCATTCAGTTCCGGCACCGGCTGCGGAGTATATTTCGGTGTCTTATAAGCATCAAATCCATCCAGTCCGTACATCTTCATCAGGAAAGTCAGATCCAGCGGTCCGCCGATCCGGTATATGCCATCTTCTTTGATCTCGAACTCTTTTTTCAGGATCTTCAGCAGACGTTTATCGACCTTTTCATCCACCTCCAGACGGATAACTTCGCCCCACTGACGCTTCTTCAACTGCTTCTGGATCTCCTCCAGCAGATCAGATGCCTCATCTTCGTCAATGGTCAGGTCCGCATTTCGCATAATCCGATACGGATGTACACAGAGTATATCATAACTCAAGAACAGCTTGTCCATGTTTCCGGCGATCACATCTTCCAGAAGGATCACTGCCTTTCCGCCATCTTTTCCTGCCGGAATGGAGATAATCCGCGGAAGCACTGAAGGAACCTGTACAGTGGCAAACTCAAGCTCTGCGTCCTTCTCCCCCTTTTTCTTCAGAAGAGCTCCCAGATTCAATGTCTTATTGACGATCAACGGGAAGGGACGGGAAGAATCCACTGCCATCGGTGTCAGCACCGGATACACATTTTCCATAAAATAGTGATCCACGTAAGTCTTCTGCTCTTCAGACAGTTCCTTGCTGTCAGAGATCACACAAAGTCCAGCCTGTCGAAGACCTGGAAGCAGCGAACGCTGCCAGGTGGAATACTGCATGTTCACCAGACTGTGCACCCGGTCATGGATCGCATCCAGCTGCTGTTCCGGTGTCATACCAGACAAATCCTTCTTGGTATAACCTGCGTTGACCATATCTTTCAGTGATGCCACCCGGACCATAAAGAACTCATCCAGGTTGGAAGCCGTAATGCTTAAGAATTTCAACCGTTCAAACAAAGGAGTGGTCTTGTCTCTGGCTTCTCCTAAGATCCGCTCATCAAATCCCAGCCAGCTCAGCTCCCGGTTCTCATAATACTCTGCTTTTTTATAATCTTTTTCCATGGCTTTTTCCTCCCTGACTACATTTTCTTCGCCTTCAGAACCGGACGAATACTATACACTTCTTCAAAAAATTCTGCTTTTTCTCCAAACAGTGCCTGTTCCAGTGTCAGGTCTTCTGTGGTGTCCACCAGGATCTGCATCGTATGATTATCTTTTAATGTTACTTTGATCTCACGGATCTTCTGCCGGTGGCTTCGATCCAGTGCATTTGCCACACGGAGGATCGCTGTCAGCTTGGCGATCTTCATGTACTCTTCTTTTCCAAGCAGCGAGCTGGCCGCCAGTTCTTCGTAAGACAGAATCTCCCCACTGTTGAACCGCACTACATTCGCCACAAGTTCTCTCTCCAGATGAGAAAGACCGATCATCTCCGTCGCCATAATGATGTTATAGGAACACTCCGACGACCGGGACATATTGATATATTTCCCACAGTCATGAAGAAGCACTGCAATCTGTAGAAGCAGCCGCTCCCGTCTGCCAAGACCATGAACATTTTTCAGCTTATCAAAAATTGTCAGGGCAAGCTGCTCCATAACGATGGTATGATTCCGATTGGTATGATACCGCTTGGCAATATTTCTTGCAGCCTCAATAATATCATTTTCAAAATTATGTTCTGGCTTTAAGATGCCCTTCTTCACTCCATAGTCATAAGCCATGCCATCGCTCAGATCAGTGCCAAGGATAATGACTTTCTCTGCTCCGGTCTCCTCCAGAAACCGCTTGTAGATCACCATGGCCGGGATTAAAAGTGCTCCGTTTTCATTACTGACTCCCAGCTTCTGGGCTAATTCGCGTTCCCCTTTACGGACATGATTTTCATAAAACTTCAGGAAGGTCTCACGGTCGATCTCTCTTCCGATCCCATTTTTCTGCATGTACTGCTCAATATCATGCACATAACTTCCTACCAGCAATACATATTGAATATTCCGATCTTTCAGATACAGTTTTTTATAGGTGCGAAGTTCATTGTCCAGAAGCTCCTCCACTACTGCAGCATAGCGGACCGTACGTTCTGCCACATCTGCCAGGCGCTCCCGCAGACGCAGACTTCCCATGCGAATGTTCTGAGTCGTCACAAGATTGTCCTTATCAAACAAGGAGATCTGTACGCTTCCGCCGCCAACATCTACAATAGCTGTACCTTTTTCAATGATGTTCTGAAACGCATTTTCATTGGAAGCAATGGATTTGTAACCCAGATACCGCTGTTCTGAATTGGCAAGTACTTCAATATGAATACCGGTCTTCAAATAAATACGGTCCAGAAGGATCAATGTATTATGGGTTTCACGAATCGCAGAGGTCGCACAGGCACGATACTCCTGTACTCCATAGTCCTTCATGATCCGCTTAAAATCCAGCAGCACCTGACAAAGCTCGTCCACCAGCTCTGTCCCGATCTTTCCTGTTGCATAGGTGTCACTTCCAAGATCCAGCCGATGTCGCACATGGTTCAGCAGACGAATCCCATTCTTCATCGAAAGCTCATAGATCTTCAGATTTACTTCATAACTTCCGACATCAATTGCTCCAAATATCCTATATGTCATAGATAGCTCCTTTCCGTCCGCACCCTTATCTTACTATCTACTACTGTCGTCCAGTTGTCCCAAATCCGCCTCTGTCTTTACCCGTCAGTACTTCTGTCTCTTCAAATACCAGTTCCGGCTGATGCTCCATAATACGGAACTGACAGATTCTGTCGTTGACATGAATCTCCGTGTCTCTCATGGCCAGTGCCGGGAAATACCACTGATCGTTGTCACCGCAATAGCTTTCATCAATCAATCCCATGCTGTTAGCCTGCAGAATGCCAAAATTCTTGTAAGTACTGCTTCTGGGGATCACATGAGCTTCATAGCCTTTGGGAAGCTCCATGGCGATTCCCAAAGGGATCAGCTTGAATTCTCCCGCCTTCAATGTTACATCTGCTGATGCCCGAAGGTCGATCCAGTCAGATTTTCCTCCGATATAGGTCAGTTTTTCAATCTTATCTGAAAAATACTTGATTCTGATCTTTTCCATCTTGTTCTCCTGTTTAAGCATAAAGGACGATCTGTCCCAGCTCTCTTGTTTTCTGTACGTCAATGACTCTCTGATTGGCACTGCCCTTCCACGGAAGGCTGTTATCTTTTAGTTCTTCCACAAACCGGCCGTCCACCAATACATCCAGATACTGGATCAGTTCCAGATCCTGAACATCATCCCAGAGATATCCGGTATAAAGCCAGATCGTCTTCTCTGGATAGTTCTTCTTGATCTCTTTTAAAAATTCTGTCAGTTCTTCCCTGTTTCTTAAAAGCAATGGATCGCCGCCGCTGAAAGTAATGCCCGATACATATTCCTTATCCAGTTCCTCATAGATCTCTGCTTTGGCAGCTTCATCAAAAGGCAGACCTCCATCCGGATCCCAGGTCACCGGATTCTGACAGTTCTTGCAATGGTGTTCACATCCTGCCAGCCATAATACAACACGCAGTCCATCTCCATTTAACATATCATCTTTGGTAATATTATGATATCTCATATCTGTTCGCTTCTTTCCTTAAATATCTCCCTTGAGGATCACATCTTTATTCTTCACAATATAATCCACCAGGGATACCACCGTCAGAATCAGGGCAATCCAGGTCAGGATTTGTCCGATCAGTACAAATACACCACCAAAGTTCAGCAGCAGTACGATGATCATAAGCATCTGGAAAGTGGTCTTGAATTTTCCCCAATAACTGGCCGCTATAACCACACCGTTATCAGATGCCACCAGACGGAATCCACTGATGATAAATTCACGGCTGATGATCACAATCACGATCCATGCTGACAGCCGTCCCATCTCAATGAGACAGATCATGGCAGAACATACCAACAGCTTATCTGCCAGCGGATCCATGAATTTTCCAAAGTCAGTGACCAGATTGTATTTTCTGGCAATCTTTCCATCCAGAAGGTCTGTCAGGCTGGCAATGATGAAGATGGCTACTGCAATGTAATCTGTATAAGGAAGGATTCCACTGAACAGAGTCGTAAACCAGCCCCACTGTTGAAATCCACCTAAAAGTAACACTACGAATGGTACAATCAGAATCACTCTGAACACAGTTAATTTATTCGGTAAATTCATCGTCGATCTCTCCTATCAAATCATATTCGTCTGCTCCGGTCACGCGCACTTTTACAAAATCACCGGACATGAGTTCTTCGATGGTCTGAATAAACAGATAGCCATCCACGCCGGGTGCATCCTTGTAGGTTCTTGCCACGTATGCATACTCATCAGCAACTTTTCCTTCCACCATGCACCACAGGCTCTTGCCCACCATCTCTTCTGCCTTTTCAAAGGAAATCTCCTGCTGAAGTTCCATGATCTCGTCCCTACGCTCTTCTTTCAGTTCCTCCGGGATCTGATCCGGCATGGTTGCTGCCGGTGTATCTTCCTCTGCTGAATAGGTGAATACTCCAAGGCGGTCAAACTCCATCTCGTCCACAAAATTCATCAGCTCTTCGTGATTTTCTTCCGTCTCTCCCGGGAATCCACTGATCAATGTGGTACGAAGACAGATATCCGGGATCTCCTGACGGAGCTTTCCAATGATTGCACGCAGATCAGCCTGGCTGGTACGGCGTCCCATTCTCTTTAAGATCCGGTCAGATGCATGCTGAATCGGCAGATCCAGATAGTTACAGACCTTCGGCTCTTCCTTCATGGTCTGGATCAGTTCATCGTAGATCTCCTCCGGGTAGCAGTACTGCACACGGATCCAGCGGATACCTTTGATCTTGCAAAGTTCCTTCAGCAACAGATGAAGGCTCTTCTTTCCATAGATATCAGTTCCGTAAAGAGTGGTCTCCTGTGCTACCAGAATCAGTTCCTTCACGCCCTGTGCTGCCAGCTCTTCTGCCTCTTTTACCAGTTTCTCCATGGGGAAACTGCGATAATTTCCGCGAAGCTTCGGAATGATACAATAGGTACAGTGCTTATCGCAGCCCTCCGCGATCTTCAGATGTGCATAATGTCCGCCAGTAGTCAGCATACGCTTGGCATTGGTCAGTACCAGCCGGTCAATATCCTCACATTTCAGCATATGCTCACCGCCGAGTGCTTCTTCCACCGCCTCGATAATGCTGTCGTAGGTAGTGGTTCCCAGCACTGCATCCACTTCCGGAATCTCGTCAATGATTTCCTGCTTATAACGCTGTGCCATACATCCGGTCACGATCAGAGCCTTACATTTTGCATCTTTTTTGTGCTCTGCCATCTCCAGGATCGTGTTAACACTCTCTTCCTTAGCATCACCAATAAAACAGCAGGTGTTCACAACGATCACATCTGCTTCCATTTCGTCATCTGTAAAACCATATCCCTTTTCTGCCAGAAGTCCCAGCATCACTTCTGAATCCACCAGGTTCTTGTCACAGCCCAGGGATACAAACAGTATATTCATCATAGATGATGTCTTCTCCTTTATTTTTCATTTTCATTCCATTATAATACGAACCAAAACTAAAAAGCAATCGCATTTTCTAAAATCAATACCACCTGTCAAACGGGTGGTTTGCTCGGGAGTTTGACACTTTCTGTCAGTATTCCAGCCGATATGATGCTCTCATGGCGGGACAGACCCCTAATATCTTCAATCCTGCATTTGCAATGGCAGTTCCCACACCAATAATGTTACCTGTTCCAATAACTTTGCAATCTGGAAAATTCCTCCACATTCTTCTGTAACAACTCTTTATCTGTCATCTCTTCCATCCTTATCCACCGCCTTTCTATACATACAGTATAGCTGTTTTTTACTTACTTTACAAGCAACGATAATACCTAAAGCTACTAAAATACCCAACAGCCACAGCCTGTTTCTGTCCGAACTATTCTCTGGCCGGATCAGAAAATTCAGATTCTCTTCCGTCTCATTTCCAGCTGCATCTATCGCTCTGACCCGAAGATTCTGCCACTGTTCTTCCTTTCCAAAATGTAACACAATTCCATTGTCTGAGGTGCGCAAAGTCTCGGCATCATAGCTGGTGGTATCTCCACCGAATGTCACCTCTGCCTGCTCCAGACAAAGATTATCTTCCAGATACAGGTTAACGACCCGCTCCTGTTCCCGATAGATGCCCTGATTGCGGATTCCTGATACACGGATCCGCGGCGGTGTATGATCTACCATAAAACGAATAGTTCTGTCTTTCAGAATGGTATTGGAATAATTGGATGCCAGATCCTCCGAGCAGACTGCAATCTCATAGACACCATTCTGCGAAAATACTTCTTTCCGAATCTGATAAATATACTGCTTCCAGTCCCCCAATGTCTTCTTTTCAGAAATGATGTAATCCTGATCCTTCTTGAGTGTCCGGCTCTTTCCGTTATGACTGTACAAAATATTCTGCAAATGCAGGCCATCCACATTGGTCTCCGTGATCGTCATCTGTGCCCCCTGTTTCAGATACCGATTACCATCCAGTAACTGCTCCGTCAGTTGATCAAAGGTATATACCGATCCAAACCGGTTCACCGAAAAGCTGCAAGTCTGACGGCTCTCATTTCCTGCCAGATCTCTCGCTACTGCTTCCAGTACATAAATATCATCCGTCGATGGTTCGTTTGGAAAATTTTCATAAATATACTGTTCTCCATCTGACATCATTGCAAATTTCCCGGAAAATGTACGTATTCCCCGAAGGCTTCCAGTCAGCCGAACTTCCAGAGAACCTGACTGGTAATTCAAATCCTGACTAATGATCTCCGGTTTCAGCACACCGGCATTGGCTGAACCAGCTTTCACCCCACGAATTTCCAGTTCCGGCGGAGTCTGATCGATCACAAACAGGTCAGCGCGGTATTCAGAGCATGTATTTCCTGCCAGATCTCTGCCTTTGACAGTCAGACCATAGGTTCCGTCTTCTGAAAAACGAACCCTTTTCTGATAGATCTGCCCCTGTGTCTCCCAGTCAGAACTCTGTGCCTGACCATATTCCTGTTCCACCAGAACTTCCATCTCTTCCGGTGCAAAATTCTGCTCTTCCACCTGAATCAGCGCCTGACGCCCTTTTGCATAATAACTGCCATTCTGGCTTTGTTCTGTATCCCACTGTACCGTCAGTACCGGTGCTGTCTGATCGATCACAAATTCATCTATTCGGTCATATGCTGCCTGGTTTCCTGCTTTGTCCTGAAACTTTACCGAAAATATATATTCACCATCCTCTGAAAACGTTACCTGACAGCGATGTACGGTCTCATCTTCAGTTCCTTCACTTGTCCATTCACCAATCACCGGTCGTACACCGTCCGTTCCAGTCACCAGAAATTCCACGTCATCCACAGCAAAATTTCGTTCCTTGATCGATACGGTCGCTGTCCTTGCTTCTTGGTAGAACCGTTCATTTACAGGATCATTTTTATCATATTCCACCGTAATTTCCGGTACAGTTGTATCAATATGGATCTTCTTTTCTACCTGATCCTCGTATCCTGCATTATCTATGACGATTGCCAGAACCGGAACATCATTCTGGTTATTATGTTCAGCCATAATGGTTCCTTCCCATTCACAGGTGAGAGTAATTGGCTGTCCTGGCGACTCTGTCCGGTCTGTCCCTGCCTGCTCCAGATAGTTAGTCTCCTCTGTCAGTTCACTTCCTGCTTTTAAGAACGTTTTTCCCAAACCGGAAATCTTGTCAGTAAATATATACTTTACCTGCACATCTGAACGATAATAAGCTTCTCCATCCACGATTCTTCCCGGTTCAGTAAGAATCTCCATCTGTACTGGTTCCTGAGCCTGATGTGACTGTTCACTTTCCACGATCACGTTTCCACTCTGGGCATCTGTATTCTCCAGCCTGTCCTTCACATTTACAATGATTGTTCCGTCAAATTCGCTTCCATTATCAGGCAGCACAATGCTCTGTTCCCAGCAAGGAGTCTGACCATTCGGTACATCCTCTTCTTTCTGTACCACTTCTCCATCCGCATCAAGAACCACCACTTCTGCCTGCCCGATTCCACTGAGCGGATCGGTAACCTGTATCCTTGCTGTCACCGGCTCTTTGGAAAACCAGTAACCATATTCCTGATAATTTCCATAATTGACAGGTTCGCCTGATTTTGTTGTAATATTCATCTTTATCTCAGGTGCTGATGTGTCCAATACAAGTTCCGGGCTGTGTAACTCTACAATTTTTCCCGAACCTTCCGGCTTTTCATCCGCTTCCTCATCATCACTCTCCATTAAATCCGGTTTTATCTCCGGCTTCTCCGTCTCCGGCTTCTCTGTCTCCTCCTTCTCTTTCCAGACTACTTCCAGTTCATATATTCCATCCATCTTATGCGTTTCCTGGTCTGCTTTGATCCACAGTTTTCCCTGCACATACTCTTCTTCTTCAGACCATTCCACAACAGGTTCCTTTATTTCTTCACTATCTTTATAAAGTTTCCACTCACAGAAATCCAACATTTCTTCTATAGTTTCATCTTCTTTTTCAATCTGGATCTGCACCCAGAAGGAATCCCTGTAGTAAACTTTTTCACCAATCTGAATATCTGCTTCCTGACAGATAATCCTCACTCCCGATACATCATCTGTCGGTTCCTCCTCCCCATGAACCATCAGTCCCAGTCCAGTCCAGAAAACAAAAGCTGTCACGAATATTAGCAGGAAAGAAACTTTTCGTTTGCTTTTCCTCACACATTTTCTACTGGCACACCATTTTCTTCGAAAATATCCGAACACCTCATACATATCCAACCGGATATATAAAAATATTGAAAGTAAAAGTCCCGGCAGCATACCTGCCATACACAACACATACAGTCGATGATAAACCGCTATTCTGTTCTCCATGTTACTCCCCCTGTCTCTCCTCTAATGCTGCCAGCAAATATTCTGCTTCCTCCATCTGCTGTATCAGCCGATCCTTAATTTCTGAAAATGCATCTGCTCCGCCCAGGTCCTTTCCTGTAAAATCCTGCTGCAGATGCGTCCGTACCTGTGCCAATTGTTCCCGGATCCTGTCTGCCCTGGCTCCTGCCTTCAGGAAACTCTCCCCATGGAACAATACCTGTCCGATCAGTTCCTCATACACAACAACCGCTGTCCGCTCATTATCTGTCATTACAATATTTCCTGCTGAAACCTCCACCAGATCTTCCCAGTACTGCTTATAATCCACCAGGTCATCCCCCGCAGCATCCACCAGACCGATCCTTGTATAGTATCCGGCAATCAATGAAAGTTTTTCTGCTCTGACAAGATGTGCTCCTGTCAGACAGCCCGACTGTGCTGCCAACCTGAAATAACTCTGCGCCTGCTTCTTATTTTCCGTCTCTTCGTATTTATAGTAATAGGTCACTCCTGCCTCATAGCAAAATGCAGCATAACCTTCTTTATTTTTTGAAAATACACTTTCAAAGGACTCTCCAGATGCAGTCTGTTCCGTAAGAATCCCACGGAGACGCATACTTTCCTCCACCGTCAGCAGTTCATCATCCAGGAAGCCATGCTTTAATAATTGAAGATATGCATCTTTCTCCCCTGGTCTCAGGCAAATCGCCTTTTCATAATTGTCCAGTTCTTCTTCCTTGACAGCAGCATTTCCCGCAGCAGTCAGATAAGCCTCATAGGTATTCTGACTCGCCTGCGTCTCCAGCCCGGAAAAGACAATTCCACCGATTCCAAGACAAATACTTGCTGCAACCGGGGTGAAAAATCCTGCCAGCTTCCGCTTCTGCCGCTTCTGATATCGTTCGTCCATCTCCCAGGAATGTTCCAACGCATACTTTAATTCTGCACAGGAAGAGAATCGCTCTGCCGGATCTGTCTGTGTACAGATTTCCAGAATTGATTCCAGACCTGCAGATAATTCCGGTCGTATCTTTCGCACTGGGCACAATCGATGTGGGCTTTCCCCTGTCACCAGTTCAAACAACATGACTCCAAGACTGTAAATATCCGTTCTTGCATCTGTCTGTCCCTGACTTTCATACTGTTCCGGTGCAGCATACCCTCTGGTTCCCAACAAGACCGTATCGCCGTCGCTGTATCTTCGGTATTCCCTAGCTGCCCCAAAGTCGATCAGCACCAGCTTTCCATCCGGCTTTTTCATCACATTAGATGGCTTCAGATCCCGATAGATCACAGGCGGCTTTCGAGTGTGCAGATATTCCAGCACCTCGCAGAGCTGGATCCCAATATCCAGTACCTCCCGCTCACTACACACTCCCTGTTCCTCTAACACCTGATCCAGCGAATGGCCCTCCACGTAGTCCATGACGATCAGCTGATTTTCCTTCTGCTCGATCACATCTACAATTCCTGCAATCCCCGGATGATGAAGCTTTTTCAGAAGATCAGTCTCCTTTTTACTGATTCCTGCAGCCCTTGGATCAGTTCGGATCAATTCTTTGACTGCCCATGACCGATTGGCTTTTTCATTGATTGCCAGATAAACGATACTCATACCGCCTCTGCCAATCACATCCAGAATCTTGTACTTTCCATCTACAAGAAATCCATTTTCCAGCATATGGTTCCCCCTTTTCTTCCTGCAAACAGGCGCAAACACCCACTGCACCCATTGTCAGGTTTTCTTTTTCAGTTTTCTTTTTTTGGAAAAACTTTGAGGCGAATGCCTCGGAACAAATTGTTAATAAAATCTTACGGACAAAAATAATTTCTACATCTCTTTTGCTACAATATCCTTTTCCCCCATTTAAGTCCCTTCCTTTATATATTTTATAATACAAACAAATAATTGTCACTATGCTAATCAAAATACAACTATTTGTTTATTTTAATAGGAATCTTTCTCTCGAATTGAGACAGATTTTAAGATTTACTGATTACAAATACGATAATACCACACGCTGTGTGGATAATACAAGTAAAATTTTAAAAATCGGATGTATATGCATCCAGAATGTCTCTGATGTAGTAGTATCCGTGATCCGGAACATAAACAATTTTGTTCGCCATCAGAATCATCTGCGTCCCAGATCACACGTTATCCGTCTGTTCAGCGGCTGCGCCCAGAAGAGTTTGCCGTCCAATATACCTTCCAGATAATCAACATCAAAAGAAAATCTTCCAATACCTGATTATGCATATGTCCGCTCTGGATATGCTGTATTTCTTACAGCCTCTTTTCAATTTCATTAAACGTATTAATACAGATTTCTCCAATCTCCGCCAGATCATAGGCGTCAAACGCTCCCGGGAAATTACTGGAAAATAAAATCTGTGAAGATGCTGAAAATTCTTCATCCCCTTCCCAAAAAAGGAATTTCAGATAAAGATTTTCGAATATCTCCAGTTCATACCCCTTATCAGCCATATGAACCTGCGCAGCACCAAGAGAATCCATAATATGTTCTATTGTTTCCAGCCTGTTCCCATATTTACGGTTCAATCGAAAAATGCATCTTCCCTGAAACTGCCGATAATACAATTCTCCAGATGGGAGTTCACGATACGCACAAAAATCCCCGTTATGTGGAAATACGCTGGCGTTCAGAAGATACCGCAAAACCAATATTTTCGCATAAATATCTTCTTCCAGCGGATAAAAACACATTTCCGATTCTTCATGACTTACCCGAAAATCCGGATAGGCAACATAGTAATTAACACCCATAAAAAATATAGTAAACTCCGATTTCTGAACGTCATATGCAATACCCAGACGATTACTGATCTCTATAGGATCGGCCTGCAGATATTCCTCTATATAAAACTCATACGGCCTTCTCTCCATATTGTCTCTCGCATAATCAAACGGCAATTTTTCATCCTCCTGACCTTTAGTTTTCTTTCTTACGGTCTGTTACCTTCAATATCGGTTCCTGCGCCTCAATCACATAACCACATTCACAAACCGCATCCTCCATGATTCTTCCTCCCAACAAAAATACTTCTATGTCCCTGCCGCATTTTGGACAAACCCTATCCTCTATAATTGGTGATCTGTTTTTATCTTCACATCCGAAAGCGATCATAAGTTCTCTCCTCCCATTCTCTGTACAATATCTTTCACTTCTTTTACCAGCTCCGGGCTACAGTCATATGTTCGTTCCTCGATCTTTTTTCGTATTTTAGAAATAGGCTCGATGGAATCTACCATATCCTCCGGAAAGCCTAATGCCAATTCCAGATTTGCATCCGGATCTGCCCTGTCTCCTATAATCCCAGCTTCTGCACAATATCATGAAGCGCACTGCGTACAGGCGAATCCTTCGGAAGCCAGACGATCGGTTTTCCATCGCAGTCATACTGATACACGTCCTGATCCTGCGGCACAACGCCCAAAAGTGTTAAGCCCTGTTTTTCAACTTCTTCCATAGTTCCTGCATCGAGCTTTCCTTCCGGAGCCCGGTTCACAATCAATCCCACCGTTTTCGGTTTGAAATTCAGTTCTTTCATCAATGCCGCAATTCTGCCTGCTGCCTGCACACCTCTTCTGGAACAGTCGCTGACTAAAATGGCAATTTCCATTGTCGGAATCAGTCCCCTGCTGATATGCTCCATGCCGGCCTCATTATCTACCACCACATATGGATAGTTGCTCTGCAGCTTCTGTATCTGTGTTTGTACCAGACCGTTCACAAAGCAATAACAGCCCTGCCCCTGTGTGCGTCCCATTACCATCAGATCATAATCATCTTCCTCTGTGATGGCGTCTGCCAACCGTGCTTCCAGATATGCCTGCTTCGTCATTCCAACAGGGATCTGATAGCGGCTGTCCACACCGGCTCTTTCAATTTCCTCCCGCAGTTCTCCCAGTGTGCATTCGATTCCCACACCAAGAACCTCATTCAGGTTCGCATTTGCGTCAGCATCCACTGCCAGCACCGGTTTTTTCCCACTTTCACACAAATACTGAATCAGCAGGCCTGTCAATGTTGTTTTCCCTACACCGCCTTTTCCTGCAACTGCTATGATATGTCCCATTATGTTTACTCCTTTTTTATACATCATGTCCTTTTTCTGAACATACTGTTGATTTTTAATGTCAAACTAATTATAATAAACCTATCCGATAATTCAATCGTCAATATTTTCATATTGATATGTTTCTGAACAAAATTTAAAAATTGTATAGAAACCAAAGGAGATTCTATGGAAAAAATACAGAAAACCGACCGTCGTACCAGATACACATGCCAAACCATTAAAGATATCCTGCTAGAAGAGCTGAAAACTAAACCCTACAGTAAAATTACCGTGACAGAAATATGCAAAAAAGCAGAAATGAATCGGGGTACTTTCTATCTTCATTATTACGACATTGATGATGTTCTAAATGATATATTAGAGGATTTTCTTTCAGATACATCAAGCGTTCTGGATCATGTACTCTGTCCTTACAAGTTAAACTGCACTTATCCGTTCTGTGAAAAAATCCGTTCTGCATCCCATTATCAGGTGCTGTTCTTTGATGATGTCACTGCCGCCCGGATGCTGGAAAAACTGGCTGATCTCGGCAAGGAGGATTTCATTACACGCCTGATGAAAAACAGCCTTCTGACCTTTGAACAGGCAGAAGCTGTCTTTTATTTTCAGATGAACGGATGCCTTGCGATTAACCGCATGATGCTTAAAAATCAATGTACCGACTGGACCAAAATACAGCAGACCATTGATCAATTTATCAAGGGAGGATTGGAAACCTTTCTGATCCATGACCAGCGGGAAGAGTTTCTGTAGATTTATAGAAGCAATATACCAAAACCAAAACGATCACTTTCTGTTATCCAAGGACGTTTCAGCTTTGTCACTCTCCTATGCCTTCAATTTCGACAGCAGAATTTCTCCAACCGTAACCGCGTCCTCCATAGTCAGATAGTGGTCGGCGCTTCTGCTAAGATAAAGTTTCCCGGACGCTTCAAACTCTTCATCCGCAAACCATATCTTCAACCAGACCGGATAGTTTGGCAGAAAGTGAAATACTGCACACAGATCGGCATTGCTGTCTGCAAATTCTGCCCCAAGGGCTTTGCAGATCTTCCGAATGCAATCCGGTGTTTTTCCATTCAGAAATCTCTGAAGTTCCTTTTCCATGTCATGGTCAAACTTCGTCCCTCTGATAAGACCATCCTTTAATCCTCCAAACGTAATGACCTGATCAGGAATCGCAGTCCCATCTGCCAGAGCCAAATAATGAAGAATCACCAGTTGATGCCATTCCTCAAGCCTGGGAGAAAATGTATATTCAGGAACTGTAATCCGAACCGTTTGGTTCAGGCTTTGTAACTCCAATACTCCATCACTTTCGTGAAAGACTGCTCCGCTTCTTTGGGCTATGTTATCCGGTGACAGATGTTTTACCTGTTCCTTTGCAGGACGAAGCATCTCGCTAAAGGCTCTGTTGTTCGGAAGCGTATCTTTAAAAAAGCTGTCCATTTTTTCACACCCTTTTTGCAACATCTTTCAGCACTTTTGCAATATCTCCCTTAATGACCATTCCCTTTTCCTCTATGTCTTTTGGCAGGAAATCATATTGTGCGTTTACGGCAATATAATAGGCATACGGAAGGTTCAGCGTCAGGTTCCAGAAAGGTTCCTGTATAAACATCGGTGTCATTCTCCCCACTCCCAGTTCCATGAAGAGTATCTTTTTCTCTTTGTTGTTCATGATATACTTCGAAATTTTCTGATATTGTTCATCGTATTTTCTTCCCTGCAGGAAATTACCGTAACCACGCACCCACGGAAACGCTTCCTCGCCGCAGACCGGACAGCGCGGTATCAACTCTTCGGAATGCTTGTACCATCTCCCATGGCCTCTATCATTTTTTCTACCGGCTTTATCGCATCCCATGTCCGGTCGCTGCACTGTCTGGAACACTGGAAAAAGCGGTGATCCCCCTGAATCTGTGCCACCTTCTCCTCCGGATAAATCTTGACAAACTGTGTGTCCTGATTCGTAGTCAGAATAAAGAAATCTTTTCCCTGCAAAATGGCGTCCAGATCCAGATAGGGTTCCCTAATGGGCGCAGTCTGCGTCGTATGCAGGAAGGTAGCCAGATAAGCCCAGAATTCCCCGCGGGTCTTATATGGATACCCCATGCCTGCAAACGCTCCCTGAAACCCATATTTTTCTGCAAACTTCCCGAAATAACGGCGAAAGGACGGCGTATCCTCATAGTAAAAATCCCCGCCTCCCGCGGAGGACAGTCCAGAGGCTCCTCCAATTACAATGCAATCTGCTTCTTTTATTTTTTCGATCAATTTCTCAATCTGCTTTTCGTAAGGCAGTGTTTCTCTGTCGCTTAATCTGACCGGAGTTTTTCCGGCGGCATACGTTCCGTAATATCTGGAATAATTCATCTGCGTCTGCATAACCAAGTTTTCATACATGCTCATTTTCATTTCCTCCATCCTTAGTTTCTTTCTTCCGAAGCCTCTTTCAGTCGTTCCAATATCTCTGTCATGTCTCCATCAAGACCGTAGGATTTTGCCGCAATCTCATCCGGAATATAGATCTCACCTTTGTTTATGGTAATATAAGCCGCATAAGGCTCTTTCTTCACCAAATTCATAAGTGGTGCCTTGATCAGTTGATTTCTCCAACCAATTCCAAGTTCCAGAACAACCAGCTTTTTTCCATGATATTTCTGAACAAAATTCTGAAACCGCCTCTGTATCTCCCTGTCTGCTGCTGTCATATACCTTTGTGGAGAATGTCCAATCATAGTCCCACCGCATTTCGGGCACCTGGGCACAAGTTCCGATGGGATTTTCATATTCTTCTCGGACGCTGCCATTTCTGGAATCAGAGGGAATAAGGGATACAAGGTATCATGGCAGCCCTGCTCGCACTGCATTTCCTTCCAGCTTCCCTCAATCTCCCAGATGCAGTCCGGGGAAAATCCGGCAAGTTCAAAATGATTTTCTCCGTTAGAAGTCACAAAGAAATATGGCTTGTCTCCGATGAGCGTTTTTAATGTCTCTGTATTGGGACTGCCCGTGTACCCAATGCTATAGTGATGGATCAGCCTGCTTAAGAATGCCCATTTTACTTCTTCCGAGGGCCAGTCGGCAAAAAAACCCGAAAGGATATTCCGAATCCCATAGGCTCTTTTAAAATCTCCGAAAACCTCTTCAAAAGCCTGATTGTCCGCAAAAATATGAAGTCCCTCCGAGATGGAAAATCCATTACTTGCACCGATCAGAATTGCATCTGCTTCTTTCAGTTTCGCTGCTATTTCTTTATGTTCGCCCATAAAATAATCTCCTTTCCATGAATCAGTTTCTTGACACTCTGTATGGAAATGATTATACTGTAAAAGTCATTCAAAGTCCTATCCAACATCCTGCAGACAGGAACAATTCTTTACAAATACTCGAATTATGTATAGCACTTTTTATGGAGGAAACCAAATTGACAGTAAGAAAAACAGACCGAAGAACTATCATGACTAAAGGTATGATCAAGGACGCGCTTCTGGAGCTGCTCCAGAATACACCCTATGAAAAGATAACTGTTACCGCCCTGTGCAAGCAATCCGAGATTACCAGAGCCACCTTTTACCTGCATTATAATAATATCGACAACGTTTTAGATGAACTGCTGGACGACGCCCTCCGACTTACAGAGCTTGACGCCATTCAGCCGTTCTCCTCTGCCATCTCCAATCGGAGCATAGAAAACGAGAAAAATATCGAAGAAGGAAACCCGGATCCCGACGCCCTGCTTCCGGCCTGTCAGCGTGCCGCAAGCAATCCAAAATATCGGATCCTTTTTCTGGACGAAAGCTTATCTCATCATATCCTAAGGAAGCTGTATCAAATGCAAAAACCGCAGCGTATCCCGGAAATCATGAGAGATTATCATGTGACCGAATGGGAGGCAGAAAAAATTTTCCTTTATATGCTCCATGGAAATTTTGCCGTGAATAAGTCTCTGGGGTGGAAAAAAAATGAAGACTGGTACCATATACAGAAAATAATCCAGAATCTCCTGAAACCATAATGCGCCGTCATCCTCCCAAACTTTTTCTTTTCATGCTTGCGTGTGAACGGATTAAAATTGATGTATAAAAATTCTTTGATAAGAGTAGGTTTGCATCGGAGGATAAATCTCCTCCATCAAAATTTATTTTAATCTGTCTATTGCTTTCTAGTGATAAGGTGTTTACAATACTCATAAAGGGCTCCTTTGGGTTATTATTTAAGATTCGACACCTTAATTTTACCACAAATGGATGCTCTTTTTTCATTCACTTGATAAGTGAAACAGCAATATTCAATTAAAATACAGTATGTGGCTTTCAGTCACTTCACACGGCATAACCGTGAATAATCTAGGTTTATTACTTCCATAATACAGAAATAATGGATCTATCATATCAGGGTATTTTTCCAATAATGGCCCTATCCTCATCGGTTCTGCTGGAATTTTTTTCTTTTTGATTCCTCAATATCTCCACAGCAGAAAAAAACCTGAAGCACTTCTTCAGGAAGCACTCCAGGTTCTAAAGACTATATAATAAATTTTCTATTTCTCCATCGACAGCAGGATTCGGTCATTATCCAGATCTTTTCCTGCTTTTGTGTGGAATTTTTCCAGAAGATCGGTCACGGTCATATTTTCCCGTTCTTTTCCTTCTACATCAAGAACGATCTTTCCATCATCCATCATCAATGTCCGATTACCCATGCTCAATGCCTGCTGCATATTGTGCGTCACCATCAGACAGGTGGTATGATTTTTCTCAATGATCTCCTGTGTCAGTTTTAATACTTTATCCGCAGTTCCCGGATCCAGTGCTGCTGTATGTTCATCCAGCAATAACAAATCTGGAGGAACCATGGTTGCCATCAGAAGTGTCAGTGCCTGACGCTGTCCGCCGGACAGGAGTCCCACTGGATTCTTCATCCGGTCTTCCAGCCCCATATGAAGCTGCGACAACTGTTCTCTGAAAAAATCCTTATCTTTTTTGGATACACGACTGAACGGCGCATTTCCTCGGGAAGTACGAAGATATGCCAGCGCCAGATTTTCCTCAATGGTCATATGAGGAGCTGTTCCCTTCAGGGGATCCTGAAAGAGACGACCAATCACGCGGCTTCTCTTATATTCTGGAGTGAAGGTAATATCCTTTCCACCCAGGATCACAGAACCTTCATCCACATAAAATACCCCTGCAATGGCATTCATCATTGTAGATTTTCCTGCTCCATTGGAACCAATGATCGTTGCAAAATCTCCCGGCTTCAGATGAAGGGACAACCCCTGCAGTGCACATTTTTCATTGACGGTACCAGGATTAAAGGTCTTTTTGATATTTTCCAGTCTTAGCATATCATTTTCCCCCTCTTCTGGCTGTTGCACTCATCTTCCGTTTCTGGAAAGCGGCCCACTTCTTCAGTTCCGGTCCTGCAATCGCCAGTGCAACCACAATGGCTGTCACAAGCTTCAGGCACTCGATGGGAACAATTCCTGTCTTCAGAATGATCGCATAGATAAAACGATATACAATACTTCCGATCAGCGCTGCGAGTACATTTCTTGCCATGGATCTTCGTCCGATCAGCGTCTCACCAATAATCAGGCATGCAAGACCAATCACAACAATTCCGGTTCCACCGTTGATATCGGCGGATTTCTGATACTGTCCGACCACTGCGCCGGACAGTGCGGTCAGTGCATTGGAAATGCAAAGACCAACGGTAATAGTAAATACTGGATTGACGGAGGATGCACGGACCATGTCTGCATTATCTCCAGTGGCCCGGATACTCAGTCCGATACGGGTTCCCAGAAACCATACCAGGAAGAGTCCGGCCAGGATCGTGATTCCGGCTGCCAGGATGAGCTTATACCATGCGCCTCCAATCCCGGTCTCTTTCATCATGGTAAACAATGTACTCTGCTTTAAGAGACTGACATTGGAGCTCCATCCCATGACCATCAGGTTCACCGTATAGAGACCTGTGTTTGTAACGATTCCTGCCAGAATAGACGGAACACCCAGTCTGGTCTGCAAAAATGCTGTCACAAATCCGGCACAGGATCCGGCAGCCATCGCTGCCAGGATTGCCAGGAAAGGATGTCCTGCGGCTGCCACCGTTACGGATACTGCTGCTCCCAGGACAAATCCGCTGTCCGTGGTCAGATCCGCAATATCCAGGATCCGGTAGCTCAAGAAAAGAGCCATAGCTACCAACGCATACATAAAGCCCAGCTCAAGGGCTGTCTGAATCACATAAACCATTTTTTACTCCTCGGTAGTGGTTACTTCCACAACCTCTCCCATGTCATTAAATGCGGAATAGTCAATTCCAAGTGTTGCTGCTGTCTCAGTGTTGACTGTGATGATGCCGCCATCCATCAGATAGTAGTCATCCATGTCTGCCATACCAGCGGTTACTGCCTCATATGCAAGGTCAGCAGTTTTATGTCCAAGATCAGTGTAGTTCACGCCACAGGTAGCAAATGCACCATTTCTTACGAAGGAATCAGCTCCCGTGTAATGCGGAATACCTGCATCTGCGAAGGTCTCATAGATTGCCAGCTCTGCTGCCATGATCACGTTATCGGTAGGAGTAAATACTGCATCCACACCATCTGCGACCAGTGCGCTTGCTGCAGTGATAACTTCATCATTGGTGCTTGCTGTCTTCTCTTCGTAAGCAATTCCCTTCTCATCCAGATATGCTTTTGCATCCGCGATCGGCTTTGTGGAGTTTGCCTCGGACAGAGAGTAGAGAAGTCCGACTTTCTGTACATCCGGGTTCTGTTTGAACATCATATCCATGATAAAATCGGTGTTCAGTGCATCAGAAGTACCCGTTACATAGTCAATTCCGGTAAGCTCTGCTGCATCCGGATCAGAAATTGCTGCATATACAACCGGTGTCTGTGTCTCTTCTGCACAATTTGCCATCACCTGTGCTGCCAGTGTTGCGATCGGAATAATCACATCTACATCCTCGGAGACCACCTGCGTTCCAATCTGATTCAGAACTGACTGATCACCCTGTCCGGAATAAGTCTCATATTCAATAGTTACTCCGTTCTTTGCTGCGATAGCATCCAGCTCTTCCTCAACTGCATTGGCGATCTCATCCAGAGATGCATGATCCATCTGTTTTACAACGGCTACTTTAATGGTATCTCCGGTTGCTGCTTTGGTGGTGTCTGCTGTGTCTGTTGCTTCCGTATCTTCAGCTGCCTCTGCGGAAGTATCTGCTGCGGTGTCTGCAGAACCGGTGCTTCCACATCCTGCTACCAGAGTTGTTGTCATTGCTGCTGCCAGTACTACGCTCACTACTTTCTTTTTCATGTCTTTTTCCTCCACTATTCAAAAAATTCAGGGCTGTTTCGCTGGCTTGAAACGGTTGCCCTTCGTTTTTATTATACAAAAAAACCGTCCCAAGCTTTTTCTGCTTGAGACGGTTATAAATATCTTATAATCGCGGTACCACTCAACTTGACATTGCTGTCCACTTTCGGTGTACTGTCATACACTCCTCATTGATAACGGGTTTGGTTCCCGACGGTTCCTACTCTTTTCATTTCGGGCCGCCCTCGAAAGGCCATTCAGCAATCTGCTCCGTACTGCAATCCCACCACCTGCAGTTCTCTGTAACTTTGCCTGAAAGCTTACTTTTCTTTCTCATCGGTTTTAGTATTTTGTTATGTTCTCTTGAACTTGCTTGTATTCTATGCCTGTTTCGAAGAAATGTCAACCACTTTTTGAAATTATTTTGAAATTTCAGGCTACGTCCATTTTAGCTTTGATTTCACGAACGCCGCGCTCCAATGCCAGAACACGCATTTTCATCATTTCCCATTCTTCGTTACAGACCTGGATTTTTTGAAATTTGCGCATCAAATCAATATGTCCCTCGGCCACAATACTGATCTTTGGCTCAATCTCATTTTCAAGATACATCTTGATTGCACGCAATTCTCCTTTTGTTGTTTTTTCAAGATTGTCAACTCTCTGATCCATTTTATCAAAACGGTCATCCATTCTGTCAAAACGCTCGTCCATCTTATCAAGGCGTTCATCCATCCTGTCAAAACGGTCATCCATCTTATCAAGGCGATCATCCACCTTATCAAGACGTCTGTCCACCCCATCAAAACGGTCATTCATCCTATTAAGGCGTTCATTAACCTTCGACAGTTCCTTAAGGATCATCCTGGTATCTTCTGTCATCTCTTCTCCTCCTTTTATTTTACTGTATGTTTCTTTTTGGTGAATTTATCTTATCATAAGTAGCAAAATAAAACAAGGAGCATATACAAAAATTATATTTTACATAAAATTTCTAAATATTTAAAAAGGCTTTCCAGTCCAGATTTTTCCCATTCAACACGCATTCTTTCAGTTCATCAGACTCATAATATAACTTCAGTGAAAAGAACGGCACCTCATCTGTAAGCAGACGGAAAAATACTTTATCCCCTTCCCATAAATCAAGGGTATGGATCTGATCTTTTCTGACCCACTCCAGATTGCCTTCCGGGCAGTCTTCCTTCATCCTGCCTGTCCAGCCCGTGGCTGTATAGAGACACATATACTGCGTCTCCACATCTTTCATGGCAAAGGTCACAATACCCCGAAAACGATAGTCTGTAAGAGTCAGACCGGTCTCTTCCTGTACTTCACGAAGCAGACAGTCCTCAGGGCTTTCATAATCCTCTGCATGACCGCCCACTCCGATCCATTTATCCTGATTCATATCCTGCTTTTTCTTAACTCTGTGCATCATCAAGTAACTTTCATCCTGTTCCATATAACACAGAGTTGTCACTGTCATTGGTAACGTAGTCATTTTCATTTTCTCCTGAAACCTGTCCATAGTGATCAGGGCATTGATATACTCCTGATTTTTTGCTTCTACAGAAATTATCCAACAAGAGCCAGAAAGTACTTCTGTAAGGAAGCTATTGGGCAATAGATTACTTGAAAAGGTGCAAGCTGCCCAATAACTGACAAGGAAAGCTTCCCGTGAGTATGATATTGGGCAATAGATTACTTAAGAGGTGTAGGCTGCCCAATAACTGACAAGGAAAGCTTCCCATGAGTATGATATTGGGCAATAGATTACTTAAGAGGTGCAGGCTGCCCAATAATTGACAAAAAAAGCTTCCCCTAAGGAAGTAAATGGGCAACCAAGGCTCGTACTGCACAAGAATTGCCCAAAAAGAAACTCGGAAAGGATTTTCTTCATACCCCGCCTCATCTTAGTAGTCTTCCCTAAAAAGATTTTTATTTCGTCAGTTCTGCCACTACCTGATTGATCACTTTACCATCTGCTTTGCCTTTCAGTTCACCCATAACGGTCTTCATGATCATACCTTTATTCTTGGTTGCCAGCACGTCAGCAAATTTGCTGGTGAGGATCTCTTTTACTTCTTCTGCGCTTAAGAGCTTCGGAGCAAATTCACTCATCACATCGTAACGGGCCTTGTACTCTGCCAGCAAATCCTCTCTGGAAGCCGGGCAGGTGTCGATCTGCTCTTTAACGCTTTTCAGCTCTTTTAATACGACCTGATTGACCATATCCTCCGGAATATCGTCACGGCATCCTGCATCGATACCTGCTTTTTTCACTGCGGATACCAGTGCGGATATAGAGTCCTTTCTCGGTTTATCCTTCGCTTTCATGGCTGCGATCATTGCATCCTGAAGATCTTTTAATTTCATAATGTTTTTTCCTCCTTGCCTGTCTTTACATAGGTGTCAAAACAGAATTTGATAATATCCTTTCTGGTGACAATGCCTATGAATATTTTTTTATCGTCAATGACCGGAACAAAGTTCTGGTTCATGGCTGTCTGGATCAGATCCTCCATGGACGCATTGATGGATACCGGGCGGAATTCCATCCGACGCTCCACTGTGAGGATTGAGACATTTTCTGCCTCTTTTAAATTCATATCATAACGTTTTTTCAGTGTCCAAAGGAAATCGCCTTCCGTTATCACCCCAAGGTAATGTCCCTCCTTGTCGATCATGGGAATTGCAGTATATCCGCTGTATTCCAGCTTCTCAATTCCCTGTCGCAGGGTCCATTCATCTTTCAAATATGCAACTTCACTTTTCGGTGTCAGAAAAAATAGTACGTTCATAATTTATTCAGCCTCTGTATATTTTATTGGTTGTATTTCACTTATGGTATTTTCCTGTTACATCAAGGGTGCCAGTACCCGCAATACACTGGTGAACAGTCCACCGATCACGCCCTGGCGGCAGTCCCCCATAGTCACCTGATGACATTGTTCAAAACACTGCTCCATATCAGTCTTAATATCATGAATTGCCTCACACTGATAGAGCATCGTTCCGCACTCAAAATGCAGGTAAAGACTTCTGAAATCCATATTGATGCTGCCTACAGTTCCGATCTGGTCATCACACACATAGGACTTAGCATGGACAAATCCCGGCGTATATTCATAAATCTTGACACCAGCCTCCAGAAGCGGCGGATAATAAGATTTTGCCATATAAAAGACCATAGGCTTATCCGGAATGCCCGGCATCAATATCCGTACATCCACACCCCGCTTGGCTGCCAGACACAACGCACGCTCCATCTCATCGCTGATAAGCAGATACGGTGTTGCAATATATAAATAATCTTTTGCCTGATTGAGAATGTTGATATATACATTTTCTCCCAGCTCTTCGTTGTCAAGAGGCGTGTCCGCATAAGGAATCACATAACCATCTGTCTTAAAGGTCTCCGGGTGCCATCTGTGAGGACGGAAGGCTTCATAATCAAAATCCGGCTTCTGAAATGCATTCCACATCTCCAGAAACATGATCGTCAGATTGAACACACCTTCTCCCAAAAGACGCACTCCTGTATCTTTCCAGTGACCGAATCTCGCTTTTTCATTGATATATTCATCTGCCAGATTGATTCCGCCGCTATAACCGATATAACCATCAATCACCAGGATTTTCCGATGATCACGATTGTTCATGGCCAGTGACAGAAACGGTACGAACCGGTTAAATGCCATACATTTGATGCCTTTGTTCTCCATCAGCTTTGTATAATGGATCGGCAGACGGTCCACACAGCCCACATCATCATAGATCAGACGCACTTCCACGCCTTCTTTTACTTTCTGTTCCAGGATCTCCAGGATTGAGTTCCACATGATTCCCTGCTCAATGATGAAATATTCCAGATAAATGTAATGTTCTGCCTTCTTCAGATCTTCCAGCATAGATGCGAACATCTCTTCACCGATGGGGAAATATTTCACCGAGGTATGTTTCCACACCGGATAACGGCCAAGGGTTCCCAGATAATTCATAGAGCCTGCCACATTCGCATCCTGTGCTCTGACTTCTGCAAGAATCTCCTCATTCTGCTTCATGGTATCTTTCATGCCATCTTTGACCACTGCCATTTTCTGGGCAATCTTTTTGCTTGGCTTCTTGTTTCCGACCAGCACATACAGGATACCACCCAACAGCGGGATCAGCATGATCAGGATGATCCATGCGATCTTATAGGCCGAATTTTCATCCTTGCGGATCAGATATAACACGATCACCACACTTAAGATCCGGAAAAATCCATTGATAAATACAGAGTAGCTGGTCAGCTGTCTCAAAAACAGAATATACCAGGCTGCCTGTATGAGAATTGCAAGCCCCACCAGCACGGTTCGGCTCTTTAATACCTTAAACAGTTTTGCCATACGTTTGTCGCTCTCCTTTGTACCCTGTCTCCAGTATACCCCTCTTTACATTATTTTTCCAGATGAACTGTCATCTGCGGGAACGGAATATCGATATTTGCTTCTGTCAGACGGTCATGTACCCGTTCCAGTGTCCGCCATTTTACATCCCAGTAATCAGCAGCTTTCACCCATGGACGGATCAGGATCGTAATTCCACTGTCTCCCAGATTATCAACAGCAACGGTCCATGCCGGGTCTTTCAGAATCTTATCATCCTCTGATAAAATGCTCTCGATCAGTGCTTTTGCCGCTTTCAGGTCCGAGCCATAGGCCACGTCTACGCTCATATCCACACGGCGGGTCTCATTGGCAGAAAAATTCACAATATTGCTATTGGACAACGTACCGTTGGGAATGACCACATTGCGGTTGTCCACCGTATGTAAAGTCGTACAGAACAAGGAGATCTCTGAGACCGTTCCTTCACATCCACAGGCATTGATATAATGTCCTACCTGAAAAGGCTTCATAACCAGAATCAGAATGCCACCTGCGAAGTTTGAGAGACTTCCCTGCAGAGAAAGACCGATAGCGACTCCTGCAGATCCAAGAATCGTAATAAAAGAGGTAGTCTGAATGCCAAAATGTCCAAGCAGTGACAATATCAGAACCGTCCATGCAGAGATCTTCACCAGCGCATCCAGAAACTGTACCACGCCGGTATCCACATTTCCACGGAGAAGCGTCTTCTTCAGAAACTTTCTTAAAATACTGATCAGTTTTAATCCAACGATCAGAATAAGCACAGCCCAGACAATATTCATGCCTGCGTCCAGAAATTTGGGCCACAGTCTTTCAATTACTTTTGACATCGTCGAAACATCCATATTTGATACGTCAATATTTTCCAGATTATCCATTTGATTATGCTCCTCCTATGCTTTATGAAAATCGATTCAGAAAATCCTGCTCAGAGATGATCTCCACTCCCAGATCTTTTGCTTTTTTATTTTTTGATGAACCAGACAACAGATCATTGTTGATGAGATAACTGGTCTTGGAGGTAACGCTTCCTGTCACCTTTCCTCCTTTGGACTCGATCAGTTCCTTCAGCTCATTCCGATTGGAAAAATGTTCCAGACTTCCAGTGATGACAAATATCTTTCCATCCAGCGTCTGTTCTCCTTCAGGCTCCTGATTCTGCTCCAGTTCCAGTTCTTTCATCAGATCATTGAGCCACCGGTTATGCTCTTCATCTTTGAAGTATTCTTCCACACTGGTGCCGATCACACCGCCGATACCTGCAATCGCGCTTAATTCTTCCGCTGTTGCCCTGCGGATCTTCTCCAGATCATTTTTATATTCCTTACAGATCATTTTGGCATTGGAAAGCCCGATATTCGGGATTCCCAGACTGTAGATCACTCTTGGCAGCGTGGTATGTCTTGCCTGTTCCACACTGTTCATCAGATTATTATAAGATTTATCTCCAAATCCTTCCAGGGTCACAATTTCATCCCGGTAACGATCCAGATGAAAAATATCCGCATACTCCCGGATAAATCCGCAGCCAATAAACTTCTCCAGCGTCATCTCAGAAAGTCCATCAATATTCATAGCATCCCTGCTCACAAACAAAGTAAATGCCTTGATCTTTTTCGCCTGACAGTCTGGATTCATGCAATACAGTGACTCCACATCATTACTCTTGATGATCTTCGCCTCACCGCCGCACACCGGGCAGACATCCGGAATGATCAGGTTACCACTCTGGGTCAGATTCTCTGCGATCTGTGGAATGATCATATTTGCTTTATAAACCGTAATGTGATCGCCAATACCAAGCTTCAGGGCTCTTACAATGCTGATATTATGAACCGATGCTCTGCTGACTGTGGTGCCTTCCAGTTCTACCGGCTCAAAGACTGCCACCGGATTGATGAGTCCTGTTCGGGACGGACTCCATTCAATCTTCTCAAGCACTGTCTCACGAAGTTCATCCTTCCATTTGAACGCATAGGAATCCCTTGGAAACTTGGCTGTTCTTCCCAGGGACTGACCATAGGCAATATCCTCATATGTGCTTACCAGACCGTCCGATGGAAAATCATTGTGTACGATTGCCTCGGAAAATTCCTTTACAGCCTTCGGAATACCCGCTCCGGTCACTTTTTTATATTCCACCACATCAAAGCCCTGTTCTTTCATCCATAAGAACTGCTGCTCTCTGGAATTGTGGAAATCCACACCGTCAGCTTTCACCAGTGCGAATGCGTAGAAATAGACATTTCTCTTTGCCGTGATTTCATTATTCAACTGGCGCACTGAGCCGCTGCAGAGATTACGGGGATTCTTGTATTTCGCTGCTTCATCGGCAATCTCTGAATTGATCTTTTCAAAATCGGAATATCGGATCACCGCCTCACCTCGAAGAATCGTCTCGCCTTTATGGGCAATGTTCAGTGGAATATTCCGAAATACCCTGGCATTGTTGGTGATAACCTCCCCGATCTCTCCATTTCCTCTGGTGACAGCCTTGGAGAGTTCCCCATTTTCATAAGTAAGCACAACTGTCAGTCCATCCAGCTTCCAGGACAGCAATACTTCATGCTCCCCCGCAAATGCTGCCAGTTCATTTACATCCTTTGTCTTATCCAGAGACAGCATAGGTGACTCATGGCGTTCCTTGGGAAGCTCATCCACCGCTTCATAACCGACAGTCACTGTGGGTGAACCTGCCAGCACGGTTCCCGTCTCCTTCTCCAGTGCCTCCAGCTCGTCATACAGCTTATCATATTCCAGATTGCTCATGATCTCCTGATCCTGCTGATAGTACGCTCTGGAGGCATTTCTCAAAAGTTCCCCCAGCTCTCTCATACGGGCAATCTTGTCCATCTTATTCTGCTCCTTCCGTCTCTGCTGCCTCTGCTGCTTCTGCCCCGGACTCTTCCAGCAGATACAGAAGCTCCTGCAGTTCTTCCTCGGTCACATTTCTCCAGGTGCCGGTCTTCAAGTGTCCAAGACGGATATTCATGATCCGGGTCCGCTTCAGCTCCTGCACATGATACCCCAGTTCGCCGCACATTCTGCGGATCTGGCGGTTCAGTCCCTGGGTCAGAACAATAGAAAATTTACGTTTTCCAAGCCGCTGTACCTGACAGGGTCTGGTGGTCACATCCAGCTCTTTTAAGTAGACACCCGCTGCCAGATCGTTGAGAAAACGATCTGTAAATGGACGGTCTACCACCACCTCATACTCTTTTTCATGATAATGGGCTGCCCGCATCATCTCATTGATCAGGTCACCACGGTTGGTCATAAGCAGCAGACCCTCAGAATCCTTGTCAAGTCTTCCCATATAAGTGATCCGCTTGGGATACTGCAAAAACTCAATAATATTGGTGTCATTTCCCTGATGCGCTTCTGAGCAGACGATTCCTCTTGGCTTATTTACTGCGATCAGAATGGTTTTCTGCTTTTTCTCACCCACTGCTTTTCCATCTACGGTTATCTGGGCATGTTCATCCACCTGCATACCTACCGTTGCCGGTGTGCCATCCACCTTCACTCTTCCCTGCTCGATCAGACGGTCTGCTTCTCTTCGGGAACAGACGCCCGCTTCACTTAAATATTTATTCAAACGTAACATATATGTAATCCTTTCTTTGATGGCGGCAGATCTCTTTTCACTGCCGCCATACGCTCTTGATTATACCAAAATATGTCACTGATTACCAGTCTATCTTACTTCAGATATGCTTTCAGTTTTTCGATATTTTTCTCCTCAAAGTCTGCGATTTCTTTTGCAATCTCGCAATATTCCCGTGCGGCAGTCCGGTTTTCCTTGACCGTCTTCATCAATTCTGTCATGCCTTTTGTATTTCCCTGGATCATCATATCTGCCAGTTTTTCCGTACTGTCATCCATCAGCGTATTCATCTGAATACCGCCCCACAGCATAGTCTTGTCCACCACATGATCCCGCGGCGGCGTCTCATGCTCTCTGGCATACATCTGCTGCAGTTTCTCCTCGAACTGCAGAAAACGGCAGGCCTGACGATTCAGATCCAGTGCCAGATCCTCATCCTCTACCTTGCCGATCACCATATGGATCGCCTCACCAGCCATCCTTGTATTCTGGAAACTCTCATCCAGCACCGCTCTGTCTGCTTCTGATAACATAAAAAAGCTCCTTTCCCTCGTAATCAATACTAGGGTATGGAGCTTTTTATCATTCTATTCTTTTTTTACTATTCCAGGAACTCTGTCTTCACATATCCAGTCTGACCTTTGTACTCAACCTTACTCCAGCCATTGTCATAAGACTCGATCTCGGTGATTGCATCACCCTGATAAGCCAGTGCAATTCGATCAGAATCAGTTGTTGCATCGGAACGAACATTAACGCTTTCTTTCACACGGGTCTCACGGTTCTGTGCCTGAGCCTCACCAGTCTCAACACTTTCCTCCTGAGTCTCCTCCGGCTGTTCTTCCGTGGTCTCTTCTGCAGCAGCTTCCTCTGTCTGCTCTTCACCTGCTTCTGCCTCATCACTTCCAGAACCAGTAGTCACTTTTTCCATAAAGGTTCTCAGTGCCTCATCGTTCTCCAGTGCTTCCTGATAGCGGCTTTGCATATCCGCATACAGTGCCTTTACTTCCGGATCTTCCTCAAGCTGCTTTACATAGGCCTGAAGTTCTTCGTCTTCCTCCACATTGCTGTAACGGATATAACGACTGCCATCCTCATCCTTCGGTGTCACATACAGACACTGAATATCCGGAACCAATGTCTCCACCTTCAGGAAATCCTTCAGTTTGATATCAAAACACAGGAACACAATGTAGGAATCCTCTTCCGGACCATCCTTTGTGTAGCAGACCATATTCTCATAAGAGTCATATGCAGTCGCACGGGAAACAATCTTGGCCTTGTCCTCATCGGTCAGCTCATCTGTGATCGTTGCCAGTGTATCTGTATCTCCGTTGATAATACAGTCCAGATATTTTGTAACAAGACGCTCTATCGAAGCATGAGTGTTCTCAATCAGCTCATTCGCGTCTTCCTCCGTTGTCTCATTCGTTGCACCTGTTGTTCCCTCTGCAGCATCTCCGGTCTTCGTTGTTCCACAGCCAGTTGTCAGTACTGCTGCTGTTGCAAAAACAGCCATACCGGTGATCGTGTACTTTTTGTACATCTGCAATAATTCTTTCAGGTTCTTCAACTCCATAAGCATCTCCTTTTATTATTTTTGAATATAAAAAATGCACCTGACAAGATTCGAACTTGCGACACCGGGCGTCGGAGGCCCGTGCTCTATCCAGCTGAGCTACAGGTGCTTGGCTTATTACCTCAACTATCATACACCATGTTGAGGAAATAAGCAAATGTTTTTTGTAATATTTTTGTAATAATTTTATAAACAGCACAGAGACGAATAGATTTACACAAAACAGACTGATCAAGCTTGCTTGTAAAAGTCTGTTTTTGTAAAGCTATGGGGCGAGAGCCCCATAATGAGCAAAACAGTAAGCCCGCAGGGCGGTTTTGCGAATTGTCTCTGGGCTGTTTTCGTTCCCACACATCAGCAAAACAGTAAGCCCGCAGGGCGGTTTTGCGAATTGTCTCTGGGCTGTTTTTCCCCCGGGTTATTCCATTTATTTAAAATTCTATCCGATCTTTCTGCGCATTATAATAATAGGCATGATCGCTGAGAAAATCTTCCGCTTCTACACACTGGCTGTTGACCTGCCTTACCAGTTCGTCCAGCTCTTTGCGCTCATAATCCACCTTGTCCGGCAGAAGGATCAGTTCATGAATACTGCTGGGCAGAATATAATAGCTTCCACCGATCTGCCGGGCACAGATGCGGCGCACCTGAGAATCCACAAACACAGCCGCACCAAATTCCGGTTTTTTCGTATTCAGAATATACATTTCTGCATCCGGGCATTCCACCTGATCTCCCAGGAATTCCGTCATGGCGACCATGCGGAATCCTCGTCTCTGCAGATTCTTCTTTGCCCGTTCAAAGAGCTGGTCTTCTGTTATTTTCCAACGTTCCATATGTGCTGTCCGGATCAGGGCAGTGGCATTTTTGATCAATTTTCCCGGAATCTCCATATAAAACACGATTGCCAGATCCATCCAGGGAATCCATGGAACTGTCTTCAGAAGGTCTTCATTCTTATTTCGGGAGATCAGGCGACAATAGATTCTTTTTTTCATCTTATCATAATCCAGAAGCATCTCGAAATCACCAGTCTGATGCAGCATGCTGTCCCTCTGGATCTTCAGAACCATCGCTGCCAGCGTACACAGATCCTCCTTTGTCACATCTTCCCTGAAATAATGATTCACGTACACCGTCGGCTGCTCCCGGTGTCCTTCCATCACACAGGAAAATCCATCCAGCTGTACTCCATTATTTTTCAGCACCTGTACCCGTTTGATCGTCTCCTCTTCTCTTCTCTGCACAAAAATAGCCTTTTCAAGCCCACTTAAAAATTCTTCATATGTCATATATTTCCTTTCTTTTCTCAATATCGTCTCTTCTGGGAACTTTGTGTCGAACTGACACCTGAACGTATTATATCTGTTATTCAGTGTACTTTATTTTTTCTGATCTGCCAAGCATTTTTCTGCATAAAATACTAAAATTTTTATAAAATATTTCCCATCTGCCACAGATCGATCACCTGCCTGAGTCTCCATTCCAGATCGATCTTCTTCACTTCTGACGCTGTATACACAGGGAACAGATCCACGATCTGCCCATTAATATAGTAGACCACACTTCCCACCAGCTTTCCTGCCTGTACAGGCGCTTTCAGGATATCCGGGACCAGCACCTCCATGGTAAATTCATCATCCTCTTTCAGCAGGAAATCTTCCAAAGCCGCATCGGTCAGGATCTCCACCTTTTCTTTCTGGCCATCCATCACAGATACGGGCTCCAATGCCATCCTGTCACTTCCCACTGTCTCCTTATGGTAATCCTCCAGACCATAGTTCATGAGTGCCTTTGTATCCATCCATTTCCAGGTCTTATGGTTTGGCCAGCCGCAGGCCAGCACCACAGTGATCAGCCGTTTCTCTCCCCTCTCCAGTGCTCCCACATAGCAGTATCCGGCTTCATTTGTAAAACCGGTCTTTCCGGTCAAAGCTCCCTCCATCATCTGTAAAAATGCATTTTTATTCTGTACCGTAAAGCTTCTGTTTCCGTCCATATCTGTAAACGTCCAGGAAGGCTCTCTGGTGATGGAAAGAAATGTCTCATTTTTTATACAACAGCGCATGATCCTCGCCAGATCTCTTGCAGTTGTGGAATGTTTCCCATGTTCGTCCTCTGCATCAAGCCCATTTGGTGTAATAAAATACGTGTGATAGCAGCCCAGATGCTTTGCCTTCTGATTCATCATGGCCGCAAACCCTTCCACAGTCCCGCCCACATGCTCTGCAATGGCCACCGCAGAATCGTTATGAGATTCCAGCATCAGTGAATAACACAGATCCTGCAGGCGATACCTCTCTCCTTCCCGAATATGTAACTGTACATCCGGCATGGATGCTGCCCTTGCGGACACTTCCACGATCTCATCAAGATCTGCATGCTCCAGTGTCACCAGAAGGGTCATGATCTTGGTCGTACTTGCCATGGGCATAACTTCGTTGTCATTTTTTCCAAAAAGAATACGCCCGGTATCCGCATCCATCAGGACTGCCGACCGGGCGTATAGATTTTCCGGTGTACCTTCCGCCTGTACTCTTATGCTTATTTCCATCATAAGAAGCACTGTCAGAATGCACATCAGATATGGTTTCCATTTTTTTCTTTTCTTCATATTCAAGCCGCCTGCACATTGCCTTGTTTCAATCTATGCGCAGAAACTTGTCACTATTCAGCACTCCATCTGTAAGTCTTACAGGTTCAGTTTCAGCTGCACCTCTTCTTCGGCCTCCGACTTCATCTCTTCTACCAGATCCGGCTGAATGGACGGAAGTTCTTCCGTGGAACGCACACCGAAATTCCTGAGAAATTCCTCCGTTGTTCCAAAAAGGATCGGTTTTCCAGGAGCATCCAGTCTTCCTGCCTCTCCGATCAGCCCGTACTCCACCAGACGATTAAGTGCATGGTCTGAGTTGACACCGCGGATCTTCTCCACTTCCTGCCGGGTCACTGGCTGCTTGTATGCCACGATCGACAGCACCTCCAGCTGTACATCCGTCAGTACATATTTTTTCGGCTGCTTTGCCACACGGATCAGTGCATCATAATATTCCCGTCTGGTACACAGCTGGAAAGCATCATCAAGCTCGATGATCTCCAGTCCGCCTTCTCTCTGATTGTAACGATCCATCATCTGATGTACCAGTTTCCTCGTTGTCTCTGTATCATGGCCGATAGCTGTAGCGATCTTCTCCACGCTCACTGCATTCCCCATGGCAAACAGCACCGCTTCTATGGTTGCTTCTAATTTTTCCAGTTCCACACCTGTACCTCATCTCTCCTGTCTATAATTGTGATGTGATCAGCATATCGTCAAACAAATGCTCCTGCACCACTGTCAGTTCACCGGTCTTCATCAGTTCCAGCACTGCCAGAAATGTGACGATCATCTGAATCTTGCCTTTCTGCTCCCGCATCAGCTCCGAAAAGCGGAATGTCGCATGCTCCTGTGCATAGGTCCGAAGATCCATCATCTTTTCATCCAGACTCACTTCTTCCTGTTCGATCTGTCCGAATTTACTTCGGATAGGGTCGATCTTGTCATTCTGCCTGCGCATCAGCGACTGAAAAATCGCATTGAGGCGGGTCAGCGTCAGATCTCCCACCAGTTCTTCCAGATCCACCGGTTGCTCATATTTAGCCACTTCCTCTGGAATCGTAGGATCCTTATAAAGGACTTTTCCAGACACAGACAGGCGGTCTTTCAATTCATAAGACATATATTTGTACATCTTGTATTCCAGCAGCTTCTGGACCAGATCTTCACGAGGATCGATCTCCTCGCCTTCTTCATCCACTTCTGCCGGCAGCAGCATCTTAGCCTTGATCTCCAGAAGCGTAGCCGCCATAACAAGAAATTCACTCATCACGTTCAGATCTTCCGTCTCCATGGATTTCAGATACTCCATGTACTGGGCTGTGATCTCCACGATCGGAATATCAAAAATATTGAATTTATTTACATCGATCAGATGAAGCAGAAGATCCAGCGGTCCTTCAAAGCTCTCGATCTTTACTGATAATGCCATACTTCAGGCAACTCCTTCTATTGTGAGCAGAATCAGCTGGGGTGGATTGAAGATCCGAATGGGAACTGTATGCTCTCCCAATCCTGCACTGACTGCCATATATTTTCCGTTTCTTTCAAAAAAACCTCTGTCATATTCAGGAAACAGCTTCACCTGCGGGGTGATCACGCCTCCAATCCCAGGAATGCGGATGATTCCTCCATGAAGGTGTCCTGCCAGCGTCAGATCCGCTCCCCATGCTGCATAGGTATCAAAATACACTGGATTGTGTGCCATCAGAATATGAAAATGCTTCTCATCCGGTCGTCCGAACTTCTGCTCCAGGTCTTCCCCTTTATAGACAGGCTGCCGAAGCTTGTGGTAATACTCCAGCGGCATCTCATAACCATAGATCTTCACGCTGCTGCTTCCATGTACAAGCTCACACGCCTCATCTGACAGGATCCGAACCCCCATGGAAGTCAGCCGTCCAGCATACGCTTCGTACTGATGCTCATATTTCTCAGGCTGCTGGCGCATCCGTGATTCATGATTTCCATTGCTCAAAATAATCGGGATCTGTCTCTTTGTGAGTTCTTCAAACAGCAAAAGCGCATGCTCCATCTTCACAGCATGCTCCTTTGCCACCAGCATATCTCCGGCTCCCAGTATCAGATCAGCCTTCAGACTGTCTATAGCCTCCAGAAGCTGTTCCTGTCCCTCTCCCCACAAACGGTCATGGAGATCTGCCAGGAATACGATTCTGAGAGATCCATCCGTCCTTTTCAGTCGATCCGTCTTTATTTCCCAGGTTTTTATTTCCAGTTTTCTTTTTGCTCCAGTTTTCATAACTGTTATCATAACACAGATTTTATCTGTTCCGCAAGAAAATCCCGTATTTATAGCAAAAAACTGTGTACCGTATGAAACAGATGATCCGAAAATCCTGCCTGCTCCACTGCCTGTTCCGTCAAGATCTTTGTATTGCCGATCTCTGTGCCCCCGATCCGGTAGACCAGCCTTCCCACCTCAGATCCTTTTTCCAGCGGAGCCTGTATCTCCTCCGGTAATTCCATTGTCCGCTCGATCTGATTCAGATTGGTTCCATCTGTGGAGACATAGGAAAATGTTCCTGCATATTTCAGCGTCACTGTATCCGCCACGCCTCCTTTTACCGGTAATTTCGGTAAAGGTACCGGATCGGTATCCTGGTAAAGACTGCAGCAGGCAAATCCACTGTTCAGCAGCGTAATCGCATCCTGGAACCGGCTCTTACTGTCTGCTCCTCCCATAATGACTGCCACCAGCTCAATATTGTCTTTCTTTGCACTGGCAGAGACGCAGAATCCCGCCACACTGGTATAACCGGTCTTGAGCCCCGTCGCATACTCATACTGTTTGATCAGCTTATTGGTATTAGAAAGCCCGAATTCAAAATCACCTCTTGCTGTGGTATGTACGATATTTTCCATCCAGATGGTACAGTATTCATGGATCTGCGGATGATTTTTCAGGATTTCTCTGGACATGACCGCCACATCTCTGGCTGTCGTCAGATGCGCATCATCATCCAGTCCACAGCAGTTGACAAAATGGGTATTCTTCATGCCAAGTTCTGCTGCCTTCTGATTCATCTTCTTTACAAAATCACCTTCACTGCCGCTGATATGTTCCGCAAGAGCTACCGCAGCATCATTCGCACTGGCAACTGCCACACATTTGAGCAATGTTTCCACAGTCTGGGTCTCATAAGGCTCCAGATAGACCTGCGATCCACCCATGGATGCTGCATACTCTGACACCGTCACTGTATCATTCAGCGCGATCTTTCCTTGTTCCAGCGCCTCCATAATAAGAAGCATGGTCATAATCTTAGTCACACTGGCCGGATGCACCTTCTCGTCTGCCGCCTTTTCCATGAGCACTGTTCCCGTGGATACTTCCATGAGAATGGCATGCGGTGCCGCCACATCTGCAACCACCTGATCCGCCTGTACATTCATCGGGAACAGCAGACTGATCACCATCATATACACAATAAACTTTTTCAGAACCTTCAGAATATCACCTCAACGTCCCTTTGTTACATGTGTAGTTGTATTTTGAAAAAATATGCATAAAAGCCATAGAAAAAGGACTGCCGCAGCCAGTTGCCGCTACAATCCTTATCTGATCTTCCTATTACAGCAGAAGCACACATGCAAGCACGATTCCCAGGATACAGCCTGCTGCCACCTGGATCGGTGTGTGTCCCACAAATTCCTTCAGGCTTGCCTCCCAGAATTCATACATTTTGTCATTTTTCTTAAATGCTTCCACAAATCCTTCTGTCCGCAGAAAGTCAATCATCTCATTGAGAACTTTTCCCTGCTTTCCAGTCTCCATCCGAACCCCCATAGCATCATGCATGACGATGATCGCCAACATGGCTGAAATGGCAAATTCAAAAGATCCGAATCCATAGACAATCGCTGCAGCCGTTGCCATGGAACTGACCGTTGCCGAATGGGCACTGGGCATCCCCCCGTCTCCAAACATCCGCTCCAATCGGAACTCATTATTAAGCATGGCATAGATCAAGGTCTTCAAAATCTGAGCAACTGCCCATCCCAGAACACCGCAGACCAAGATCCGATTGCTTAAAATATCCGCTATTATATTGCTCATGCATTACCCCGTTTTTTCATTTTGTGTTGGAAAAAGAAATGCCTTGACCATTACAGTCAAGGCATCACCGCACAATCCTTAATTATATTTACGCTTTCTAGCTGCTTCGGATTTTTTCTTACGCTTTACGCTCGGCTTCTCGTAATGCTCTCTTTTACGAATCTCCTGCTGGATTCCAGCTTTCGCACAGTTTCTTTTGAAACGACGCAATGCGCTATCCAAAGTCTCGTTCTCTTTAACGATCACGTTTGACATAGTATCACACCTAACCTCCCTCCAGTTGTGTATTGTGCAGAATACAACTGTATGGGTATTTTATTGCACTGCTAAAATTATATGAGCTTAAACCGTTTTTGTCAACAGTTTTTTCGCCTTTTTTTCATTTTTTTATTTAATCTGGCTTTCAACCACTTTTGCTGCCTCTTTGATGGCATCATCCACGGCTGCCGGATTCTTTCCGCCTGCCTGTGCCATACCCGGGCGTCCGCCGCCACCGCCGCCTACGATCGCTGCGATTGCTTTGATCAGGTTGCCTGCATGAGCACCCTTCTTCTGTGCCTCATCGGTTGCAGTTGCCATCAGGCTTACTTTGCCGTCTTTGACAGATGCAAGAACTACCACACCATCGCCAAGCTTCTCTTTGAGCTGGTCTCCCAGATCTCTCAAGCCGTTCATGTCAACATCGTCAACTCTTGCAGCCAGCAGCTTCACGCCTTTGATCTCCTGTACCTGGTTCATAACATCACCAAGTGCATCTTTGGCAGCTTTGCTCTTCAGTGCCTCATTCTCACTCTGAAGTGCTTTGATCTCTGCATACAGATGCTCGATCTTCTCGCTGACAGCTTCTGGTTTTGTTTTCAGAAGTTTTGCAACATTGGCAAGCTGTGCTTCCTGCTCTTTATAATATGCAAATACTGCATCGCCGGTCAGTGCCTCAATACGACGCACACCTGCTGCAATACCAGACTCAGACAGAATCTTGAATGCCAGGATCTCACTGGTGTTGGCTACATGAGTACCACCACACAGCTCCTTGGAGAAATCACCCATAGATACCACGCGAACGTTCTCAGAATATTTCTCATCAAACAATGCCATGGCACCGCTCTTCTTTGCCTCCTCAATGTTCATCACATCGGTAATCACCGGAAGTGCTGCACGGATCTCTTTATTTACCAGCGTCTCAACCTCTGCGATCTCCTCAGCAGTCATCGGCTGGAAATGAGCAAAGTCAAAACGAAGTCTGTCCGGAGTTACCAGAGAACCCTTCTGCTCTACATGACTTCCCAGAACAGTCTTCAATGCTTTCTGAAGCAGATGAGTTGCACTGTGATTCTTACAGGTATCTGCACGATCTGCGGCATGAACACTTAATGTTACTACATCACCTGTCTTGATCATGCCCTTGGTCATACGACCAACATGTCCGATCTTGCCGCCCAGCAGTTTGATCGTATCTTCTACCTGGAATACCGCATCGCCAAGTGTGATTTCACCCTTGTCGCCTTCCTGTCCACCCATGGTTGCATAGAATGGAGTCTTCTCTACGAAGATGGTTCCCATCTGTCCATCGGTCAAAGCTTCCACAATATCTGTATCTGTGGTCAGTACGGTTACTTTGGACTGATCTGTCAGATGATCATATCCTACAAACTCAGAGGTCACTGCTGCATCGATCTCATCATATACGGTTGCATCTGCACCCATATAGTTGGTCACCTCACGGGCAGTACGTGCCTTGGTACGCTGCTCTTCCATGCATGCCTTGAATCCATCTTCATCAATACCATATCCCTTTTCTTCCAGGATCTCTTTGGTAAGATCCATCGGGAATCCATAGGTATCATACAGCTTGAACGCATCTGCTCCAGACAGTGTCTGTGTTCCTGCTGCTTTCATATCTTCTTCCATCTGTGCAAGGATGCCGAGTCCCTGGTCAATGGTCTTGTTGAACTTGTCCTCTTCCTGGCTGAGAACTTTTACGATAAAATCTCTCTTCTCTTCCAGCTCCGGATATCCATCCTTGGAGCCTTCAATCACAGTCTCAGACAGTTTTGCAAGGAATTTTCCTTCAATTCCAAGAAGACGTCCGTGACGTGCGGCACGACGGATCAGACGACGGAGAACATAACCGCGTCCCTCATTGGTAGGCATAATACCATCAGAGATCATGAAGGTTGCGGAACGGATATGGTCTGTAATCAGACGGATAGATACGTCCTTCTCATCGCTCTCATGATACTTGCAGTGAGCCATCTCACAGACTTTGTCTCTCAGTGCTCTTACAGTATCTACATCAAAAATAGAATCTACATCCTGTACAACAGAAGCCAGACGCTCCAGACCCATACCAGTATCGATATTCTTCTGAGCCAGCTCTGTGTAGTTGTTATTTCCATCATTATCGAACTGGGTAAATACGTTGTTCCAGATCTCCATATAACGGTCACAGTCACAGCCTACTGTACAGCCTGGTTTTCCACAGCCATATTTTTCTCCACGATCATAGTAAATCTCAGAGCAGGGACCGCACGGACCAGCACCATGCTCCCAGAAGTTATCCTCTTTACCAAATTTAAAAATTCTGTCTGCAGGGATACCAATCTCTTTATTCCAGATATTGAATGCCTCATCATCCTCCAGATATACAGACGGATACAGTCTGTTCGGATCCAGTCCGATCACTTCGGTCAGGAATTCCCAGGACCAGTGAATCGCTTCATCCTTGAAATAATCTCCAAAAGAGAAATTACCCAGCATCTCGAAAAAAGTACCGTGACGTGCGGTCTTACCTACATTCTCGATATCGCCGGTACGGATACATTTCTGGCAGGTCGTCACCCTTCTTCTCGGTGGGATCTCAGCTCCTGTAAAGTATGGTTTCAAAGGTGCCATACCTGAGTTGATCAGCAGAAGACTCTTGTCATTATGCGGAACGAGCGAAAAACTCTTCATTTTCAGATGGCCCTTGCTCTCGAAGAAATCAAGAAACATTCTTCTGAGCTCATTAACGCCGTATTCTTTCACTTTCTTTTCCTCCTGTCAAACCGCACTTTCAGCGGCTCATGTAAATTTTATCTTAGCACACGATTTCGGCTATCGCAACTGATTTCTCATATATTTCTGTCAGTTTTAGAAAAATATCACGTCAGAACCACATCATCGATCAGATCTGTCCCATCTGCAGCCGTAGTGGCAAGTTCATCACACCGTTCATTCTGAGGATGACCATCATGGCCCTTGACCCAGATAAACTTTACCTGATGAGGTTCCTTCGCCTTCAGAAGCCGTTTCCACAGATCCGGATTCTTCACTGGTTTTTTCTGACTGTTGATCCAGTTTTTCTTCACCCAGGAATCGATCCAATGCTGGTTAAACGCATCCACCACATATTTGGAATCCGAGTAGAGTTCCACCTGGCAGGGCCGGTTCAATGCTTCCAAACCTACAATGGCAGCCATCAGCTCCATCCGGTTATTGGTGGTCTTTTTATATCCCTGAGAGAATTCCCGGATATGTTCCTGTCCCTGAGCATCCACACAGGATAAAATAGTTCCGTAGCCGCCCGGTCCGTCAGGATTTCCCCTTGCTGCTCCGTCTGTATAGATCTTAACTAACATAATGTCCACTCCTGTCCTTTGTACTCAATGGGATGAAAATGTTCCAAGAGTCCCTGCATAGAAGGCTCGTCCTGTACTTTCTGGCAGATCTCATAATGATCCCAGCAATGCATGGGAAATACCGCCTTTACCGGCACATGCTCAAGAAAGTATTTCATGCCCCAGTAATAAGCATTCTCCAGACGGCCATCCAGCGGCACAAATGCCACATCCATCCCACAGCCGTCCAGTTCCTTGATCTCTCGCTTATAGTTGGCGGCCATATTGTTGTTCCAGGCCTTGTCCTCCCCTTCCCAGTGCCACCAGTTCAGATCTCCGGCATGATAGATCCGTCTGCCTTCCGTCTCCACCATGAATGCGACTCCAAGATCGGTAGACTTCAGGGTTCTGATCTTAAGATTTCCGATCTCCACATCTGTCTTCGGCTTCAGACTGTGGATCCAGTCCTTCTTTTCCTCCGGCTTCAGGCGGATCTCTCTGGCCAGCACGTATTCCGCTCCACCAAACTGCTCCCGCAGATTGAAGATTGTCTTCGAAAAATGATCCGGATGACTATGACTGTTCAGAAAATAGACCTGCTTTCCCGCAGGACGTTCCGGCAGGTCCCCTTTTCCATAGTAGTCAAAGATCAGCATACTTTTTTCCAGTTCCACCGCAAAACTGCTATGATATATATAGGTTACTTTCATTTCTTTTCCCTCTTGTCATTGATGCTGTTCAAGAGTATAGCATATCCCTCTATCAAAATGAAAGCCTCATCCGAATATTTCCTATATAATAATGCACACCAGTCCACCATTGGAATCGTTGACGATCTTCTGCATGGTCTCCTGAAGCTTTACCTGGCTCTCTTCTCCAATCTGGTAAAGCTTGCTGCGGATGCCATCTTCCACCAGCTCTTCGATGGTCTTTCCGAAAATATTGATCTGCCAGATACCTTCTTCCTGTCTCTTTCCATCCTGAATATACTGAATCAGATCTCTGGCCTGTTCCTCACTGCCTACGATCGGTGCGATCTCTGTCTCAATATTTGCCCGGATCATATGGACAGACGGAGATTCTGCCTTTAATTTCACACCAAATTTTCCACTCTGATGGATAAGAACCGGATCTTCCATATGGATTTCCTCCTTCTCCGGCAGCACCATACCATAGCCTTTCTGGCGCACCATATCCATAGCTTTCATGACTGTTCCATATTTTTTCTGCATCTGGGACAGATCCCGAAGCTGCTCCATGAGATCATATTCATCCTTAAGTTCCATACCGGTCATCTCACTGAGCATCTGATAATAGCAACTCTCCTCCATCTCCACCGAATACCGGGCACAGCCTTTGCTCAGAGCCACCTGATCAAGCTTCACCTTGCTGATGCAGGTCTCCTCAACAGAAGCATGAACGGTTCCTACATCCCTGAGTACCCGGAATTGTTCCATCATGGATCTGGCAGCTTCCACCACCTGCTGCTTCACCGGGTGAGACAGAGGCAGCATCTCCACCCAGCGGGGCATGCGATACTCCACCTCCACCAACGGAAATTCCAGCAGCACCTGCTCCAGGATCATATTTACGTCTTCCTTTTTCAGCTGCTCACAATTAACCGGAATGACCGGTATCTGGTATTTATGATACATATCTTCTGCCCGGTTACGGACCTGCTCGCTGTATGGCCGGGTGGTGTTGAGTAAGATCACAAAGGGTTTGCCAAGGTGCTTTAATTCCTCTACCGTCCGTTCTTCTGGTTTCTCGTAATTTTCCACAGGAATCTCACCAAAACTTCCGTCACAGGTCACCACGATTCCGATTGTCGAGTGATCGTGGATCACTTTGTGTGTTCCCAGCTCCGCTGCTTTGGTAAATGGTATCTCGCCGGAAAACCAGGGTGTTCTGACCATCCGCTCGGTCTCTCCCTCCAGATGTCCCACTGCACCGTCCACCATGTAGCCCACACAGTCGATCAGACGGATCTTTACAGAGATTTCCCCCGCCACCTTGATCTCTACCGCTTCTTTCGGCACAAATTTAGGCTCCGTAGTCATGATGGTCTTGCCAGCCGCCGACTGGGGCAGTTCATCGGTAGCCCGCTCCCGCTCATGGATGTCTTCCATATTAGGAAGCACCATTAAGTCCATAAACCGCTTGATAAATGTAGATTTTCCTGTCCGCACCGGACCTACCACACCTATGTAGATCTCACCGCCGGTTCTTTCCCTGATGTCGCTGTATAGATGGAATTCTTTCGGATTCTGATTATTGTCCATAAAAATACCCCTCCCATATTTGTTCTAAATATATGGGAAGGGTGTTTATTTTATGCCATAAGTGCTTCCAGTTCCTTGCGGATCTCCTGGATAAATGCAGCAGAGTTGAGTACTTTCACATCCGTCAGTTCTGTGATCAGCGCCAGATCCTTGGTCATGCGACCGGACTCTATGGTCTTCACAGATGCCTTTTCCAGGCAATCTGCAAACTGCATCAGTTCCGGGATCTGATCCAGCTCTCCGCGTTTTCTTAACGCTCCACTCCAAGCAAAGATGGTTGCCATAGGATTGGTGGAAGTCTCTTTTCCTGCCAGATGCTGGTAATAATGTCTCTGCACAGTTCCATGAGCAGCCTCATATTCATAGTATCCATGAGGGGATACCAGTACGGACGTCATCATGGCGAGAGATCCGAAAGCAGTTGCCACCAGGTCACTCATCACATCGCCATCATAGTTCTTGCAGGCCCAGATAAATCCGCCTTCAGATTTGACCACTCTGGCCACCGCATCATCAATCAGTGTGTAGAAATAGGTAATACCTGCCGCATCAAACTGCTCTTTATATTCTTTTTCAAAAATCTCCTGGAAAATATCCTTAAAATGATGGTCGTATTTCTTGGAGATGGTATCCTTGGTTGCAAACCATACATCCTGCTTTGTTGCCAGTGCATAAGTAAAGCAGCTTCTTGCAAAGCTCTCGATGGAAGCGTCCAGGTTATGCATTCCCTGTACCACGCCAGGTCCTTTGAACTCGTGAACTGTCACAGCACTTTTGGAGCCATCCTCCGCAGTGTAGACCAGTTCTACCTTGCCAGGTCCTGGAATCTGCATCTCAGAAGCTTTATACACATCACCATAGGCATGACGTGCCAGCGTGATCGGTTTTTTCCACGTTTTTACATAAGGCTCAATGCCTTTTACAATGATTGGCGCCCGGAATACGGTTCCATCAAGGATCGCACGGATGGTTCCGTTGGGACTCTTCCACATTTCTTTCAGATGATACTCTTCCACACGGGCTGCATTGGGCGTGATGGTTGCGCATTTCACTGCTACACCATATTTTTTGGTTGCTTCTGCAGCATCAATGGTGATCTGATCATTGGTCTCATCTCTCTTTTCCAATCCAAGATCATAATACTCCGTCTTCAGATCAACAAACGGAAGAAGCAATTCCTCTTTGATCATCTTCCACAGGATACGGGTCATCTCATCTCCGTCCATCTCTACCAGCGGTGTCATTATTCTAATCTTTTCCATGGTAACCTCTCCTCAGCATTATAAAATTTTATCCAGTCCATAAGCACGGATACTCTCGATCGTATGCTTTACATGCTCTTTTGCCAGTGCCTCTGCCCTGTCTGCATCCTGATCACGGATAGCTTCAAAGATCGCCCTGTGCTCCTCTGTGGATGTCACAGAACGACTGCTGGTGGAAATGGTAGCTTTTCTTACCATTTTCACATAATCATGAAAATCCGACAGCACATGATTCAGGATCCGGCTTCCTCCTGCTTCATAGAGCTGCTCATGGAATAAGCTGTCAAGCTCATAGAGCTTATCATAATTCTTCTTCTCTGTATGGTATTCGGTCAGGCACAGCGTTTCTTCCAGATTATCAAGCTGCTCTCTGGTAATATGCTCAGTCGCCCATCTGGCACATAAGCCTTCCAGCATGGAACGGATCACATAAATATCCTGCACATCCTTGGCCGTGATCATATTCACATATGCTCCCCGGTTGGGAATGATAGATACCAATCCTTCCAACTCCAGCTGACGAAGTGCTTCTCTTACCGGTGTCCGGCTCACTCCCAGCTCTGCTCCGATGGCAGTCTCTTTTAATTCTGTATTCTGCTCATATCTGCCGCTCAAAATATCCTCGCGGATACTTTCAAATACTTTTCCTCTTAAAGAATACTTATCGCGACTCTCCTTGTGTCCTTGTTTGTCCTGCATGACGTTTGTTAATAATCCTCCTCAGTCTGTATCATTGTATACAATTTCAATTCGTATACATTTTACCATGTTGAGGGAAGATGTCAAGCTCTGAAAACAAGAATCCCGGTAATGCAAGTGTCAGGAAACAGTACGTGTGATAAGAGCTCGTATTCCTAGACAGAACGAAATGCGTCATACAGATCCAGGCTTCCATAGCCCCAGGTTTTATTGGGATAATCAAAGATATTCAGACGATTTGCACCGCGGATCAGATACCGCTGTATTGTGATACTGTCCATGGCAGGAACATTTCCTCGAACGATCCCCCACTCCAGCAAAAGTGCACAGGCTCCGGCTCCCAAAGCTGCGGCCGCACTGCTTCCAGTCAGGGTCGTTACTCTTCCCCGCAGGTCCACTGCTGCCACCTCCACCGCAGGAGCTGCCAGGTCTGGTTTGATCCGGCCATTTCTCGTATATCCACGACCCGAATCATACCATATACTGCCATTTCTGGCATCATATCCGGAAAAAGTCAATACTCCTTCCGCATTTCCCGGTTCCGTGACTGTCGTGTCCGGATCCGGCCGTAAAAAATAAGTCTCATCACTGATGAACCCTGTGACTGGAAGCCACATATGAAATGTGTTCTCCAGATTTCCTTCCGCATAGACACGGATCATCCAGATTCCCGGTGTAGGATTTTGGAACGCCAGCAAAAGGCGTTGGTCTCCTGAGACGATTTCCGATAATTCATATTGAATATCCAGGATCGTACTTTCAAATACAAAATCATAGCGCTGACGATCCAGTTTTCTGGCAACAAACCGGGGAATTTTCTCCCCACTGGGTGCGATCACTTCCACTGAAAACAGATCTGGTGCATTTCCCCAGAGATTGACCTGAAAACCTTTTTCTCCGGCCCCTACCCGCAGCTCTACTTCCGTATAATCCTGGTCCCTCGGAACTATTCCAAAATAATGATGCCCTTTGTTTCCTTCATTTCCGGCAGCCACTGCCACTGCTCTGCCCACCTTCCGACACACATAGTTCAGATAAAGGCTAAGTGCATTTTCTCCCGTATGACCACCTGTATTGCTTCCCAGTGCCATGCAGATCACCAGCGGTTTTCCTTCTCTTTGTGCCAGTTGGTCAAGATAACGGACCGCCAGCATGATGTCGGCTTCCTCATAAGCAATGCTGTCAAGCGGAATCCGCTGCATCTGCCGGATAAATGGCTTTGCCTGTTTCAGCTTTACCACTGCCAGTTCTGCCTCCGGTGCAGCTCCCAGATAGTTTTCTTCCAGAAGTTCTGAGGATGCCGCTATTGAAGCCACTTTGGTTCCATGTCCGTTTTCATCTTTTCCAGGAAGCATTTCCTGTTCTTCCGCCAGCAACTTATCAATGTCTTCTGATGTATAGACACTTCCATATTGAAATCCTTCGGGACTGCGTCCACTTTGATCTGTCTGATCCCACAGCTCCAGTACCCGGGTTTTCCCATCTGCTTTGCGGAATGTCATCTGTTTCAGTTCTATCCCCGAATCCAGGAATCCAAGGATCACTCCCTGTCCTCTCAGATTCAATGCAGGCTGATTCTGCACCTGCAGAATCTTTGTCGTTTCAAGGCTCTCTGTATTGAGCTGTGTATAGCACCAAGGCAGCGCATAATCCCCGATTGGAAGTGATGTTCTGTTGCCAAACACCTCTTTCCTGCTTATATAATATACAGAAAAGCTAGGACTTATATATTGCGCACAAACACCATACGGCAATAGATCCATCTCAGCCGGCGGATTTACATCCGCTTTCCAGATATAATCCATATATTCATCGGACAGGATCGCATTCTGACAGATCATGTTATCATTCCTCTCGTCAACATCTCTCTATCAGAATATTACGATCACTGTCTTTTGGTGTGGAAATCCACTATTTGCTTACTTCCACTGAGAGAACTTCCCCTTCAAACGGATCAACCTCAGATATTTCTCCCGTGTAAGTTACTGTTACTTTATCACCAATCTTTGCATCATCCAGTCCTGCTGGTTTTTCACCATCAAATGTGAATGCATAAGAAGCTCCCTGGGCATCTGTGACCACAAACATAAAATCCTTCACTTCATCCAGCGTACCACTCATCGTGGATGCATCTGCTGTCTGACTCTCCTGTGTGGTCTGGGATGCTGTATCTCCCTTTGCTCCACAGCCTGTCATCATAGCTGCTGCCATTGCCATCGTTACCACCATCATTACCACTTTTTTCTTCATAATAGAACCTCCTGAAATTATGTTGTTTTTTATATTTCTGTTATATTAGACCCTCTATTATACAAAAAAGTTTCAAAATCTTTTTATTTTTTAATTTTCCATTTTTGATGCCTGATCGATCCGCTTCAGTTCTTCTTCCGTGAAGTCTGCACTCTCCAGCACCTTCAGATTATCCAGGATCTGAGATGGTTTGGAAGCACCAATGAGCACACTTGTAACTACGTGATCCTTGAGCACCCACTTCAGTGCCATCTGTGCCAGACTTTCTCCACGTTCTTTTGCAATTTCATTGAGCATACGGATACTCTCCAGCTTTTCTTCGGTCAGCTGAGACGCCTTAAGAAATCTTCCATCCGTAGCGATCCGACTGTCTGCAGGGATACCGTTCAGATACCGGTCTGTCAGAGTTCCCTGTGCCAGCGGGCTGAATGCGATGATGCCTTTGTCAGCCTCGTGTGCTGCCTGCTTCAGACCATTTTTCTCAATGGTACGGTCAAAGATGGAATATCGGTTCTGGTTGATAATATACGGGCAATGCAGCTCTTTTAAGATGGCTGCTGCCTGCTTCATATGCTCACCGTCATAATTGGAGATTCCCACATAGAGTGCTTTCCCGCTCCTCACGATCTGCGCCAGGGTCTCCATGGTTTCCTCCAGAGGTGTCTCCGGATCCATCCGGTGATGATAGAAAATATCCACATAGTCAAGTCCCAGTCGTTTCAGACTCTGATCCAGGCTGGCAATGATATATTTCTTGCTTCCCCAGTCACCGTAAGGACCATCCCACATAAGATAACCGGCTTTGGTGCTGACCAGGATCTCATCCCGGTAGGCGTGAAGTTCTTCCTTCATGATCCGGCCAAAGTTGGTCTCTGCGCTGCCTGGCTCCGGACCATAGTTATTCGCAAGATCAAAATGCGTGATTCCATGATCAAATGCGGTAAAGCACAAGGATTTCATGTTTTCATAAACAGCAGTGCTTCCAAAATTGTGCCATAACCCCAGTGACACCTCCGGGAGCTTGAGTCCGCTCTTTCCACAACGGTTGTACTTCATTGTCTCATAACGTGATACATTTGCCTGATGCATCTTGTTCCTCCTTTTTTAATCCTTGAACTGACTGTTATATAATTTTGCATAAAATCCTTTTTTTGCCAGCAGACTTTCATGATTGCCCTGCTCAATGATATGGCCATCTTTCATAACCAGTATCACATCCGCCTCACGGATCGTGGATAATCGATGTGCCACAATAAAGCTGGTATGGCCTTCCATCAGTCTGGCAAATGCATTCTGGATCTTCATCTCTGTACGGGTATCGATGGAAGAGGTTGCCTCATCGAGAATCAGCATGGGTGGGCGGCACAGCATCAGTCTGGTAATACATAAGAGCTGTTTCTGTCCCTGAGAGAGTCCGCCGCCGTCCTCTCCGATCACCGTATCATAGCCCTTTGGCAGACGCTTGATAAAGCTGTGTGCATGGCTGTTCTTTGCCGCTTCGATCATCTCTTCTTCCGTGGCATCCGGCTTTCCGATCAGAATATTTTCCCGAACGGTTCCTGAACGGAGCCAGGTATCCTGTAAGACCATACCATAGGAAGAACGAAGGCTCTTTCTGGTCACCTGACGGATATCGTCACCTTCTACGCTGATGGAACCAGCATCCACATCATAGAACCTCATGAGCAGATTGATGACTGTAGTCTTGCCGCAGCCTGTAGGACCTACGATTGCCACACGTTCTCCCGGCTTCACAGCCAGATTAAGATCCTCGATCAGCTTCTGATCCGGGCGATAGGAAAATGCCACACGTTCAAGATCCACGCGGCCTTCCACATCCGTCAGTGCCGTGGCATCTGCCGGTTCCGGCACCTGCGGCTCTTCTTCGATCAATTCAAAGACTCTTCCTGCGCAGGCAATGGCGTTCTGAAGCTCCGTCACTACGCCTGAGATCTCATTGAACGGCTTGGTATACTGATTTGCATAGTTTAAAAATGCAGTTAGCTGTCCAACGGTCATTCTGCCGCTGATAGCAGCCAGAGCACCGGTGACTCCCACTCCTGTGTACACCAGACTGTTGACAAAGCGGGTGGACGGGTTGGTGATGGAGGAAAAGAAAATGGCACGCAGAGAATATTTTCTCAGACGCTCATTGATCTCTCCGAACTGCTCCATGGCGTCTTTCTCATGACCAAAAGCCTGCACCACCTTCTGATTACCGATCATCTCATCGATCAGTGCCGTCTGTTCCCCTCTCGTCTCCGACTGCAGTCGGAACATAGTAAATGTTTTCTTTGCAATAAAGGAGGCCACGATCATAGACACCGGCGTGATCAAAAGCACAACCAGCGTGATCCCTACATTGACACTCAGCATGAATCCGATAGTTCCCACAATCGTGAGCACACCTGTAAACAGCTGGGTAAATCCCATCAGAAGTCCATCTGCAAACTGATCTACATCCGCAATGATCCGGCTCACTACTTCTCCTGACGGATGTCCATCCAGATATTTCAGCGGCAGGATCTCCAGCTTTGCAAATGCTTCATTTCGGATATCACGCACGATCTGATAGGTCATCTTGTTATTGCAGATATTCATGCCCCACTGTGCCACTGCAGTCACACCGATAACCATGACCATTCTTTTGAGCACTGCAAAGACTCCTGTAAAATCCACCTGTCCTTTTCCGATCACACAGTCAACGGCATCTCCGGTCAGCAAAGGAATATACAAAGTGGACGCCACCGTAATTGCAGCAAGTCCAAAGGAAAGAGCCAGAAAGAACCAGTACCGTTTCAGGTAGCGCAGTACTTTTTTCAGTGTCTCACTCTGCTCCGAACGAATCTTCTTACGCATCGGCTCTCTCCTCCTTTCTGTCGAACTGTGAATAATGGATTTCCTGATAAACCGGACAGTTTTCCAGAAGTTCCTGGTGAGTTCCGATTCCGGCCACCATTCCATCGTCAAGCACAATGATCTGATCTGCATGACGGATGGAAGAGGTCCTCTGAGATACGATAAAGACTATCGGATTGCCCTTCATCTCCCGCAGTGCTTTTCTAAGCGCTGCATCGGTTGCAAAATCCAGTGCAGACGCACTGTCATCCAGGATCAGGATTCCTGGATGGCCCACCAGTGCTCTTGCAATGGTCAGTCGCTGTCTCTGTCCGCCAGACAGGTTCTTGCCGCCCTGATCGATCTTTGCCTGCAGTCCGTCTGCTCGCTCTCTTACAAACTCTGCCGCCTGTGCTGTCTCCAGAGCCTCCCACAGCTCTTCTTCCGTGGCGTCCTTCTTGCCCCAGCGCAGATTGTCTTCAATAGTTCCTTTGAAAAGCACCGCTTTCTGTGGCACAATGCCAACCATTTTCCGAAGCGTCTCCAGATCAAAATCTTTTACATTTTTCCCATTGATCTTCACGGCTCCAGCCGTCGCATCATAAAAACGCGGGATCAGATTCACAAGACTGGATTTTCCGGAACCTGTGCCTCCAATGATACCGATCGTCTGTCCTGCTTTCGCTGAAAAATCAATATCTGTCAGGGATTCTGTACCAGCCTGTGCATAAGTCAGACCCACATGGTCAAAGACAACCTCGTCTGCCCTGGCAAGATTGGTGTCTGATCCATTTTTCATACTGGACGGAATCTCCAGCACACTCTGAATACGATTTCCGCAGGCAACGGATTTGGTAATGTTGATGATCAGATTTGCCAGTTTTACCAGCTCCACCAGAATCTGATTCATATAGTTGACCAGTGCCACCACTGCTCCCGTGGTAATGATCCCCTGATCCACGCGGATGGCTCCTGTGTGCAGAAGCACTACAACTGCTCCATTTACAATGATATATGTCAGCGGATTCATAAGACCGGAAATCTTTCCCACGAACTTCTGCATATCGGTCAGACGCTCATTTTTCTCACGAAAATGTGTCTGCTCCTGTTCTTCCAGACAAAATGCACGGATCACACGGACACCGGTAAGATTTTCACGGGTCAGCCCAAGCACCTTGTCAAGGGCTCCCTGCACCCGCCGATACAGCGGCATGGTCCAGATCATAATGCCAAATACGACCACCGAAAGCATCGGGATAGCTACAACAAAGATCATTGCCGCCTTCACATCCACCGTAAATGCCATAATCATCGCACCAAACACAATGAAAGGAGAACGCAGAAACAGACGCAGCACCAGATTCACGCCGGATTGCACCTGGTTGATATCACTGGTCATTCTGGTAATCAGCGTAGACGTGCCCAGATTATCCATCTCTGTGTAAGACAGACTCTGAATATGTGCAAACAGCTCCCTTCTGAGTACAGCAGAGAATCCGGTAGCTGCTTTCGCTGCGAAATACTGGGCAGTAATGGAGCAGGCAAGACCGATCACTCCCAAGGCGATGAGCACCAGACACATACGGATCACATAACCTCTGTCATGTCCGCCGATTCCCACATCGATCACTGCAGCCATTACCAACGGCACAAACAGTTCAAACAGTGCCTCCAGCATCTTGAATAAAGGCGCCAGTACGGTCTCTTTCTCATAACCTTTCAGATAAACCAGTAACTTTTTCATGTAACACTCTCCTAAAATTCCTCGTAATTCCGATACAGCCGCATAGATAAGAATCCATCCGTATCCAGTGCATGGCTGTATTTTTCAATTTCCTCTGCTGCCAGCTTTACTCCTTTGTTCAGCCGATCCTCCAAAAACAGATCACTTTCCTGGCATGCTTCATTGAGCTGTCCATCCATGATCAGGCCTCCGATCTCCTTATCCTGTCCTGTCAGCCGGCTGAAAATACGGAAAATCTTTAACTTTCTCCTGCTTCTGCATACAAACAGCTTCAATGTGCGTCGGAACAGCCGGACACACCAGTCGATCTGCCGCGGCGTCACATGATCAAACATCTTTGAGATCTCCCTGCGGGTATGAGCCCGGCTGATCAGATGATGGATCGGTACATAATAAAGCGGATCTCGCCCATCCTCCTCCATCAGATACCGGTCAAACTCCGTCTCGATCTCCAGATGTCCCAGATCATGCTCTTCCATATATTCCGAAATGTATGGATGACACTCGCTATCCAGAATATAGTGACACAAAAATCCATATAAATACGCCCGCAATACCGAATCTTGATCTTCCTTGTACCGCTTTCTTCCCAATTCAAAAAATTCTGCTGCAATCTTCTTATGGAGCTTTACTCCCTGCTGATTGATCCGATTCTTACATAATGGGAAATAATAAAATAAAAGATCCGGTCCGTGAAGGCCTAAGAGAAACGCGTCTTCTCCTTTTCTTATGATCTCCTTCTCCGTTCCGGAAAGTTCCTGAAATACTTTTTTTCCAAATACATAATGTGCATATGCTGCAGGCATGTCCATTACCTCCTGTCTTTCGTTAGGAATTGCCATATGAAGTATAACACAATTTTGGAGCACTGCATATGATGAAGTGTAAATAGTTTTTTGGAGGTTATCTTCATGAGTGATTTAAGTTCGAGAGGCGGCTGTGGCTGCAACACTGGCTGCGGATGCAGTAATTCCTGTGGATGCAGTGGATTTGGCGGTAGTTCCTGCAGCTGGATCTGGATCATCCTTCTTCTGTGCTGCTGTTGTGGAAACGGCAACGGATTCCTGGGAAACAACGGCTGTGGATGTGACAATGGCTGCGGATGTGGTGGATCTGACAACTCCTGCCTGTGGATCATTCTCCTGCTGTGCTGCTGCGGCGGATTTGGTTCCAACCACTGTGGTTGCGGATGCAATAACTCCTGTGGCTGTGGCAATTCCTGCGGATGCTAAGTCTGAATCTGGTGTCAGCAGTCAGGGACCTCTTCTGTGCCCGGGCTGTCAGATCTTCTGACAGCCCTTCTGCTGCCTGAAAACCCCGGCCCCGGAAACGCATGTTTTCCGTCTGCCGTTCATATATTTTAGAAAGAAGCAGGGGGCTTAACTGTCATGACACCATTTGACGAAGCGATTCTTCCAGGAGAGCTTAAGATGTTCAAAGCCTTCCTGCCCTTTCTTCCTGCCAATCTCCAGAAAATGTGTGCCATTTACATCAAGTGGATGGAACTGAAAGCAACCATCGACTACTACGATCAACATCCACCCGTACAGGAGCCCGCCGACATGAGTCACGTATTCCGACATCTGAAAGGGATCCTTCCACCGGAAGAACAGGCTTCCATGGAGCAGCTGGCAGATATGATGGAAAATATGGATCTGTACCGGAGCATGTTTGAGAGCTTTTCTGCTCCCACATCTTCGGATCAGAAACGAGGTGACAATGAATGAATATTCCGAATTGGTTTTATGATGAACGGGTGCAGCAGATTGCCCCGGAAAAATTAAATCTTCTTCTCCATCTAGCTGCACAGCTGGAAGGGAAGACAAGTCAAAAAGAGATCATGCCCGTGCTTATAGGAGCGATCGCTTCTGCCAGCCGGCAGAATCTAATGTTTTCAAAGGATGAATTTGAATTGATCTTCAAGATCATGAAAGAAGGAAAATCTGTGGAAGAACAGCAGAAAATGGATGAAACACTGCAAAAGGCCCGGCAGGTGTTTTCCGGAAAGCGTTAAGCTTTTCGGAAATTCTGCCGGGTTTTCTATTCTTTGGTATGAGTATTGATAAACTTGAGCTTTGTCTTAGAATACAGGATCTTCTGGCTGTGATACAGTCCAAAATATCCAGATTCCAGATAGCTGATGGCCACAGTCAGCAGAACAAACGGCATGGACTCAAATCCAAACAACTCAAAACTCAAAAACATGGATGAGATCGGACAATTTGTGACACCACAGAAAACTGCTGCCATTCCGCAGGCTGCTGCCAGCGCCGGAGATAGACCGGTGATCTGTCCGAACAGACATCCAAAGGTTGCTCCAACAAACAACGTCGGTACGATCTCGCCACCGCGGAATCCGCATCCCAATGTCACTGCAGTAAATATGATCTTCAATAAAAATGCAGATGCAGCTACCTTTCCATCCATGACTGCACGTTCCACCACATCCATACCGGCTCCCAGATAATCTGTGGTGCCGAGCACCTTTGCCATCAGGATCACCAGAAGAGCACCTGACACAATGCGGATCCATTCATTCGGAATCATCTCCTTGTACCAATGCTCCGTCTTATGTAGCACTTTACAGAAAAAGATACTGACTGCCGCACATAAAACTGCAAGAATAACCACTAACGCCGCATTGATCAATGTAAATTCCGGTACCGTACCCAGGATAAAGGTCTCCCCGCCGGAACCAACCAGGATTGCAACCTGATGTGCTGTCAGAGAAGCAACTGCACAGGGAACCAGTGCTGCATACTGTATGATCCCCACACTGATCACTTCCATAGCGAATACGGTTGCCGTCAATGGTGTTCCGAACAGCGCTGAAAATCCGGCGCTCATGCCACACATGATCATGATCTTCCTGTCATATTCATCAAATTTCATCCATTTTCCAAGGGTTCCTCCAATACTTCCGCCCAGCTGAAGTGCCGCACCCTCACGTCCCGCCGAACCACCAAAAGCGTGAGTCAGGATCGTGGAGACTACGATCAGCGGAGCCATCCGAAGCGGAACATAGGTATCCGACTGAATGCCCTCCAGTACCCGGTTGGTACCTGTCTTATATGGATCCAGCTTATACAATGCCACAATTGCAAGACCTGCTGCCGGAAGCAGATATAGCATCCACGGATGCGCGTTCCGGAATGCTGTCACATAAGTAATACTGTTACCGAACAGTCCTCCGAAGATACCAAGAATCACTCCGGCAATCCCTGCCAGAAATAACCATCGAGCCAGCAATATGGCACGGCCATAACATTTTCTGATAAATTCCATCTTTTCCACTCTCCCGTACTTCACTGACTGTCCACCGAGGATTCCTCTCTGACAGCCGCAAAAGGAGACTGTGATTCTTCACAGTCTCCTTCTTGTATGAATTTAATGCTATTTTACACCTCGGCTGCTCTTGCTGCAACTTCTTTTTCCTGTACATCGGATGGGGTCTGCTCATAACGTGCAAACTCATAGGAATACGTTCCGCTTCCGCCTGTCATGGAACGAAGATCGGTGGAATATCCGAACAGTTCCATCATCGGCACATCTGCCACTACCTCAGTCTTGCCAGCACCTGCCGGATTCATACCAAGTACACGACCACGTCTCTTATTCAGGTCTCCCATGACATCACCGGTATATTTATCCGGAACAAGAACTGTCAGAGTCTCGATCGGCTCAAGCAGGATCGGGGATGCCTCCATGAATCCTTTCTTGAATGCCTGGATCGCTGCGGTCTTGAATGCCATCTCAGAAGAATCTACCGGATGATAGGATCCATCGTAAAGAACGGCTTTCACACCAACTACCGGATATCCTGCAAGTGGCCCCTTCTGTACAGATTCCTGGATACCTTTTTCAACTGCCGGGAAGTAGTTCTTCGGGACTGCTCCACCTACTACCTGCTGTTCAAATACATACGGTGTCTCCAGATCACCAGACGGTTCAAAGGTCATCTTTACATGTCCATACTGTCCATGTCCACCGGACTGTTTCTTATATTTATACTCTACATCCGATTTCTTGCGAAGGGTCTCACGGAAAGCTACCTTCGGTTTGGTCAGTTCCACATCCACTTTATATTTTTCAGCCAGCATGCTGACGATCACTGCCAGATGCTGATCTCCCATACCATAGAGTAAGGTCTGGCGGTTTTCAGAATCATTGACAGATTTTACAGTCAGATCCTCATCCATGATCTTTGCCAGTGCCTGGGAAATCTTATCCTCATCACCTTTATTCTTTGCCTTGTATGCCATGTAGGTATACGGTTTTGAGATCTCGGTCTTACCATATACAACCGGAACTGCCTTAGTAGAAAGGGTATCTCCGGTCTTGCATCCAGCTTTACCGATTGCTCCGATATCACCTGCATGAAGCTCACTTACCTCTTCCGGCTTGTTGGCTCTCATCACATACAGCTTGCTGATCTTCTCCTCGGTCTCAGTGGTTGCATTGTACAGTGTATCATCAGATTTGATAACACCGGAGCAAACCTTGATCAGAGAATATTTTCCGATAAATGGATCTGCGATAGTCTTGAATACATATGCAGACTTGGAAGTTGCAAAGTTATAATCGCCCTCGAAGATCTCGTTGGTCTTCATATTGATACCGGCGCATTTCTTCTTGTCCGGTGACGGGAACAGCTCTACGATATCATTCATCAGGTTGTGAATGTTGCGGAGTTCAATACTGGATCCCATGGATACCGGAATGATGCTGCCATCGTTTACATTGGTCTTCATGGCTGCACGGATCTCGCCAACAGAGAACTCGTCTCCTGCAAAATAACGCTCCATGAACTCTTCACTGGTCTCAGCTACTGCATCCATCATGGCTTCACGATAGATATCCAGGTTTGCTTTGCTGTATTCCGGGATCTCGCACTCTTCTCTGGTGCCGATACCGGTAAATCTACGGCCTGCCATCTTCATAACGTTGATGTAGCCTACGAATTTCTCATTTTCACGCATTGGCTGATAGAACGGAGCAATCTTCTTGCCGTACAGCTCTGTCAGCTTCTCAACAACTTCACGGAAGGATGCATGGTCTACATCCATCTCAGATACAAAGAACATACGGGGCAGTTTGTATTTTTCACAGAGCTCCCATGCTTTCTCAGTACCAACTTCCACACCGGCTTTACCAGATACCACGATGATCGCTGCATCTGCTGCTGCCACTGCTTCTTCTGCTTCTCCTACAAAATCGAAATAGCCTGGTGTATCCAATAAGTTGATCTTCGTATCTTTCCAGATCAGCGGTACAACAGATGTGTTGATTGAGAATTTACGTTTGATCTCCTCTTTATCATAATCACTGATCGTTGTTCCGTCTGATACTTTTCCCAGACGTCCGGTCAGACCGGAAACATATGCCATAGCTTCGACAAGACTGGTCTTGCCACATCCCCCATGGCCAAGAAGAACCACATTTCGGATACTGTCAGTTGTGTAAACGTTCATAGCTATTTCCTCCGATACATTTAGTCATTCTGCATTGAGCTGCAGCACTTTTGCTGTCAGGTTTTTTTATCTTCCCCAACCCTTATGTCAGAATTATACTAAAATATTTCAAAAATAGCAAGGTTTTTATGAAAATTGCCAGACTTATGTATTTTTGATTTTATCGAGCAGCAAAAAAAGGACACAGCCGCATAAACGGCTGTGTCCTCTGCCAAAACCTTATCTATTTCACAACAAAGTTCACCACACGGTTCGGTACATAGATCTCTTTTACGAAGGTCTTTCCCTCTACCAGGGAAGCGATTCTGGAATCAGCTTTTGCCATAGCAAATACTTCTTCTTTGTCAGCACCGGTCGGGATCACAACAGTTCCACGAAGTTTACCGTTGATCTGTACACCGATCTCGGTCTGTGCATCGACCGTCTTAGCTTCCTCATAGGTCGGCCAGGATGCCAGAGACAGGAATCCTTCTCCACCGGTAACCTCCCACATTTCCTCACACAGATGCGGAGCAAACGGGCAAAGCAGTTTGATGAAGGTATGAAGCTGCTCTTTACTGATCTTTCCAACATTGTAGATATCGTTGGTCAGAGTCATCAGTGCTGCAATTGCTGTATTGAACTTCATATCCTCAATATCAGAAGATACTTTCTTGATGGTCTTATGAAGCGGAGTCTCCAGCTTCTCAGTCTCTTTATCCTCGGAAAGCATATCGGTAAATCCAGCTACGCGCTCCAGGAAACGCTTACAACCCTTTACAGAGTTCTCGTTCCACGGAGTTGCTGCGCCGTAGTCACCCATGAACAGTACATAAGTACGCAGGGTGTCTGCACCGTACTCTTCTACAATATCCAGCGGGTCAACAACGTTGCCCTTGGATTTACTCATCTTATCTCCATCCGGTCCAAGGATCAGTCCCTGGATAGAACGCTTTGCATACGGCTCCGGAGTGTTTACCACACCGATGTCATACAGGAAATGATGCCAGAAACGGGAGTAGATCACATGTCTGGTAACGTGCTCCATTCCACCGTTGTACCAGTCTACCGGCATCCAGTATTTCAGCTTCTCCGGGTCTGCCAGGCACTTGTCATTGTGCGGATCGATATAACGCAGGAAGTACCAGGAAGAACCTGCCCACTGCGGCATGGTATCGGTCTCTCTTCTTGCATCGCGTCCGCATTTCGGGCACTTGCATTTTACAAAGGAATCAATCTTAGCCAGCGGAGATTCACCCTCCACACCCGGCTCAAAGTTTTCTACCTTCGGCAGACGAAGCGGCAGCTCCTCATACGGAACCGGGACAACACCACAGTGATCACAGTGAACGATCGGAATCGGCTCGCCCCAGTATCTCTGACGGTTGAATGCCCAGTCTTTCATCTTGAACTGAACACCTGCACGGCCAATGCCCTGGCGGGTCAGCTCTTCCAGCATCTTCTGGATAGAATCCTTCTTATTAGTATAGCCGTTGAGGAACTCTGAGTTCACCATCTCACCGTCGCCGGTATAAGCTTCCTTGGAGATGTCGCCACCCTTGATAACCTCAATAATATCAATGTTAAATGCTTTAGCGAAATCATAGTCACGCTGGTCATGCGCCGGTACAGCCATGATCGCACCAGTACCATAACCCATCATTACATAGTCTGCAATAAAGATCGGGATCTTTTTACCGTTAACCGGATTGACTGCCTCCAGACCTTCAATCTTCACACCCGTCTTGTCTTTTACAAGCTGGGTACGCTCAAACTCCGTCTTCTTTGCACACTCGGTACGATATGCTTTGATGGCATCCATGTTGGAGATGCGGTCTGCATATTTATCGATCAGCGGGTGCTCCGGAGCCATTACCATGAAGGTAACCCCGAACAGGGTATCCGGTCTGGTCGTATAGATCTCCAGCTGCTCGTCTACACCATCGATCTTGAAATCAACAAATGCACCGGTGGATTTACCGATCCAGTTCACCTGCTGCTGTTTTACATTTGCCGGATAATCTACATCCTCAAGACCTGCCAGCAGTTTGTCAGCATACTCCGTGATTCTTAAATACCATACATCTTTGGACTTCTGTACTACTTCGCTGTGGCAGATGTCACAGTGTCCACCCTGACTGTCCTCATTGGAAAGAACAACTTTACAGGACGGGCAGTAGTTTACCAGTGCTTTGCTTCTGAACACAAGACCATGCTCATACATCTTCAGGAAGATCCACTGGGTCCATTTATAGTAATCCTCATCTGTGGTGTCGATCACACGATCCCAGTCAAAAGAAAAACCAACTTTTTTCAACTGATTGGTAAATCTTGCAATATTCTCGTCCGTGATCACACGCGGATGTTTACCTGTCTTGATGGCATAGTTCTCAGTCGGAAGTCCGAATGCATCGAATCCAATGGGGAACAGCACGTTGTATCCTTCCATTCTTCTCTTTCTGGAAATTACCTCAAGGCTGGAATATGCCTTAATATGTCCTACGTGCATACCTGCTCCGCTCGGGTACGGGAACTCTACCAGACCATAGAACTTCTTCTTGGGACTTCCATCCACTGCATTGAAGATCTTGGCATCTTCCCATTTCTGCTGCCACTTACCTTCTATCTTTCGGAAATTGTGTTTCATTTTCGTGCTTCCTCCTATCTCGATTTCCGATCTGTTATCCTATCTGAAAACTCTGTTTTTCAGAGAATCCTGCTGTATTTTACAACTACATTAGTTTAATATAGTCCGTTTGGTTTGTCAACTAAGCTTCTATTTCGTTCATATATTTCTTTTCATTTTCCGACAAACGTGCTATACTTTATGCATTAACGTGCTAAAGGAGATAGACAAATGAAAATCGGTTTTATCGGACTCGGCCTGATCGGCGGTTCCATCGCCCGGGCTGTCCGTTATTTTTATCCAGATACAGAGATCATCGCCCACTCCCGCACCCGTGCTTCTGTGGAGCAGGCAGTGGCTGACGGAGTGATCAGCAGGGTCATTGATCAGATTGACGAAGATTTTTCTGACTGCACCTATATTTTCCTGTGTGCACCTGTATCCAGCAATGCCAAATATCTGGAGCAGTTAAAGCCTCTGATCGGACCGGACTGTATCATCACCGATGTAGGCAGCACCAAGACAGATATCCACGAAAAGGTAACCGATCTTGATATGGAAGCAAATTTCATCGGAGGCCACCCCATGGCAGGTTCTGAAAAGACCGGCTATGCCAATTCCAAGCGGATCCTCATTGAAAATGCATATTACATGATCACACCTACGGAAAAGACTCCCCGGGAGGCTGTAGAGACTTATCGCGATTTTGTAGCTTCCTTAAAAGCACTTCCGCTGGTCATCGACTATCACACTCATGATTATGTGACTGCAGGTATCAGCCATCTGCCACATATTATTGCTTCGTCCCTTGTCAACCTGGTCAAGGACGAAGATACCAAAGACGGCATCATGAAGCTGGTCGCCGCGGGCGGATTCAAGGACATCACCCGGATCGCATCTTCTTCCCCGGAGATGTGGGAACAGATCTGCATGACCAACCGGAAAAATATTTCCAGGATTCTGACTGATTATATCGCTTCTCTGGAGAAGATCAAAGACCAGTTGGATGAAGCCAAATCCGGTGCTATTTACCATTTATTTGAGACATCCAGAGATTATCGGAACAGTCTTCCGGTCAAAGGCAATGGTCCTCTGGCGCGGATCTATGAGATCTACTGTGATATGGTGGATGAAGCAGGAGGAATTGCAACTCTTGCCACGATCCTTGCCAGCAATCAGATCAGTTTGAAAAATATCGGCATCGTACACAGCCGTGAATTTATCGAAGCCGTTCTCCGGATTGAATTTTATGATGAAGAATCTATGAAGAGCGCCATCGAAATCTTGAGAAAACACAGATATGTGATATATGAGAGGTAAGCTATATGATATTTACCAGAACCAATGCATTAAAAGGTGAGATCACTGTTCCCGGTGATAAAAGCATCTCCCATCGCTCTATTATGTTCGGAGCGCTGGCAGAAGGAACTACAAGAGTCACCAACTTTCTTCGAGGAGCAGACTGTCTGTCCACTATCGACTGTTTCCGAAAGCTTGGAATCGACATAGAAGATCTGGATTCTGAGATCCTGATCCATGGAAAAGGTCTTCATGGTCTGACTGCTCCCTCTTCTATGCTGGATGTAGGAAACAGTGGCACTACCACCCGGCTGATCTCCGGCATTCTGGCCGGTCAGAGGTTTACCACCGAGTTAAATGGAGATGAATCCATCCAGAGCCGCCCCATGAAACGGATCATGGAGCCATTAACTATGATGGGAGCCGATATTACCAGTATCCGTGATAACGGCTGTGCACCTCTTCGGATCCACGGGCAGAAGCTCCATGGCATCGCATATACCTCCAAAGTTGCTTCTGCCCAGGTAAAATCCTGTATCTTACTTGCCGGACTCTATGCAGACGGAACCACAAGTGTAACCGAACCTTATCTGTCCCGGAATCACACAGAGATCATGTTAACACATTTCGGTGCTGATATTACGAGTAAGGGTACTACTGCTACAGTCACCCCCGGCAAGGACCTGCACGCACAGGAAATCATCGTTCCTGGTGATATTTCTTCTGCCGCTTATTTTATTGCGGCAACTTTGATGGTTCCAGATTCCGAGATACTGATCAAAAATGTAGGCATCAATCCCACCAGAGATGGACTGCTCCGCGTCTGCCAGGATATGGGTGCCGATATTACTCTGCTCAATGAAAATTATGGAAATGGTGAACCTACCGCTGACCTGCTGGTTCGCCACAGTGAGCTTCACGGAGTGACTGTCGGTGGTTCAGTGATTCCAACTCTCATTGATGAGCTTCCAGTGGTCGCAGCCCTTGCCTGCTTTGCCAGGGGAACTACTGTGATTCGCGATGCACAGGAGCTGAAAGTCAAAGAATCCAACCGGATCGACGTGATGGTCAATAATCTTCGTACTATGGGTGCTCACATCGAAGGCACAGATGACGGTATGATCATCGATGGCGGTTACCCCCTCCACGGAGCGATCATCGACAGCCACTTAGATCACCGCATCGCCATGACCTTTGCCATCACCGCTCTTGCTTCAGACGGTGAGACCTCGATCAAAGGTGCTGACTGCGTGAAAATCAGCTATCCTGGATTCTATGAAGATCTGACACGACTGGCAAAATAATTTCTGTCATCAAAAAAATGCCCTGCAAAAGTGACTGTTCTGTTCTACAGATCCTTTTGCAGGGCATTCTTATTATCCGTCTTATCTATTCTGTTGTGTCTGCAGTCATCTTACTCTACTGCCAACTCATTTATATAACCTTCCAGATCTTCATTCTTACCATAATACTTTACATGCATGATGCGGCCGAAATCAAGACTTAACATTCCCAGCAAAGACTTCGCATCTACTTCTGTGTGACCATAAGAAATATCTATATTAAAATCACATTGCTGTGATTTTTTTACAAATGTTACCACCGTATCCGGTGAAAGTTTAATGTGTTTCTCTGTCATGAATATGCCTCCATCTATCTATATCTTCTGAATGTTCTCCCAAAATAGAACTTTGGTTTCGCTGAACTTCACTCATTATGCGCTCCAAATATAGAAAAGTCAACAAATCAGCAAAAGCTTTAGCGTATTCTTAACTAAGACCTCCAACACAGATACGATGCATTAGCCCTTAAAAATTCAATACTTCAACCTCTTTTCCAAAAGTTTTTAGTTCATATTTTTCTTCAATATCTGTAAATCAACGCTGAACCTGCTTAGAGGATGTCACAATTTATCTTATGATACACTGAAAACCCCTCTGGGAGGCAGGATGTTCAGGAAACCTGCGCCCAGAGGGGTTTTGCATGAAGCTGCCAGATGCGCCATTCTCATGCAAATGTTTTATGGAGGCTATGCATGATCATCCGACAATATATGTTTGTGCATCACTGCTTAGAGATTCTCATCAAAAATGCCGCCTTAACCCACAAGTCGACGTTTCAAGTCGGGCACGCGCCATTCGTTCCCGGCTGTCGGATGTTAAGCTTTGCTCGGAAGCTCATCTCATATGCCAAGCAGGTTTCCTGACTTACGGATACAAACGTCTGCCCTCCCCTTCTCACATGTATCATGATTGGGTTATGCAATGGGATATTGAAAACAGACTCTCCGAACACAGTGACCGGATCGCTCAGGACTTACACCTGATTCCCTTTTCGTATCAAACTTGTCGATACGCACTTGACACAGCATTCTCTGCACATTTTTATTTTATATCATTCTGTGCATACTGTCAAGCATCAGCCTCCATTTTTTGTGCACTTTTATGAACAGCTGTTATAAGCGAAAATTTACCATTCATCTTCTTTTTGTGTTAGAATAGCTGCGAGAATATTATGAGGAGGCATTCTATGACATCTAAAAAGGCTCTACTTGGAAAACTTTTCATATCAACTTTTTATTTAAGTGCCTTCACCTTTGGCGGAGGCTATGTCATCGTTACTTTGATCAAGAAAAAATTTGTGGACGAGTACCATTGGATCAACGAAGAAGAAATGCTGGATCTGATTGCCATTGCCCAGTCTGCGCCTGGTGCTATTGCAGTCAATGGAGCCATTGTGACAGGCTATAAGCTGGCTGGTCTTATCGGTGCACTGGTTGCGATCCTTGGCACTGTTATTCCCCCATTTATCATCATTACCGTAATCTCTGCCTGTTATGCTGCCTTCCGTGACAACGCAATCGTCAGCGGTATGCTAAAAGGTATGCAGTCCGGCGTCGGTGCGGTCATCGCTTCTGTAGTCTATGATATGGGAATTGGCATTGTCCGGGAAAAGGATCCCCTTTCACTTCTTATCATGGCAGGCGCATTCATTGCATCCTGCATCTGTAAAATCAATGTTATCTATATTATTCTGTTCTGTGGAGCTCTGGGACTGATCCTCTCCTGTTTTCAGAAAGGAGATTGTTAAATATGATGTACATACAGTTGTTCTTAAGTTTTTTGAATATTGGTCTGTTCAGCTTCGGTGGCGGATATGCAGCCATGCCTCTGATTCAGGCACAGGTCGTTGATGTCCATCACTGGCTTACTATGACTGAATTTACCGATCTGATCACAATCTCTCAGATGACGCCTGGGCCTATCGCCATCAATTCCGCCACTTTTGTCGGAACCCGCATCGCCGGAATTCCCGGTGCTGTTGCCGCAACTATCGGTTGTATTCTGCCTTCCTGTGTCATCGTTACCTGCATTGCAAGATTGTATTTGAAATATCGCAGCATGTCACTTCTCCAAAATATTCTGAAGACACTGCGCCCTGCTGTCGTTGCCATGGTGGCTGCCGCAGGAATATCAATCCTGATCACTGCCTTCTGGGATTCCGATGGTTCGATCCTTCTATCTAATACCAACTGGCTTCTGGTCGGCATCTTTGTATTATGCGTTACTCTGCTCCGCAGATTCAAAATGAATCCTATCCTGGTCATGGTCATCGCCGGTGTGGTAAATGTGATCGTACAGGCATTGCCTTTCTAACACTTTCTTATTCTAAAAAACACTGGCAAACAGACTATTGCCCATTTGCCAGTGTTCTATATTTATTCAGCCATATACATGTGTATGGCTCTGAATAGTTCCTTTAGTTCTTAAAGCTATGGATCGGTGCTGGAATTCTTCCGCCACGATTTACAAATGCATCACATGCAAATTTGTTTACCGGCATAACCGGTGCATATCCGAGAAGTCCACCAAACTCTACCATCTCACCTACACCTTTTCCGATCACTGGGATCAGACGAACAGCTGTGGTCTTCTGATTCACCATACCGATGGCCATCTCATCCGCGATCACACCGGAAATTGTGGTTGCCGGAGTATCTCCCGGAATTGCGATCATATCCAGTCCTACGGAGCAAACACAAGTCATTGCTTCCAGTTTTTCAATTGTCAGTGCACCCTCCTGAACTGCGTCGATCATACCCTGATCTTCGCTGACCGGAATAAATGCGCCACTCAAACCACCTACATAGGAAGATGCCATAACACCGCCCTTTTTCACCTGGTCATTGAGTAATGCAAGGGCTGCGGTAGTTCCCGGTGCACCTGCGCGCTCCAGTCCAATCTCCTGCAGGATTTCGGCCACACTGTCTCCAATAGCCGGAGTCGGTGCAAGAGAAAGATCAATAATTCCAAATGGAATTCCCATTCTTCTGGATGCTTCCTGTGCAACCAGCTGACCTACACGGGTGATCTTAAAAGCTGTCTTCTTGATGGTCTCGCAAAGAACTTCAAAATTCTCCCCACGGACTTTGCTCAGTGCAGTCTTCACAACACCCGGTCCGCTGACACCTACATTTATTACTGCATCCCCTTCTGTAACTCCATGGAATGCACCTGCCATAAATGGATTGTCATCCGGCGCATTGCAGAAGACAACCAGCTTTGCACAGCCAAGAGAATCATTTTCTTTCGTAAGTTCTGCAGTCTCTTTAATGATCTCACCCATCAATTTAACTGCGTCCATGTCGATACCCGTCTTAGTGGAACCCACATTAATAGAACTGCAGACTCTCTCCGTCTCTGCCAATGCCTTCGGGATCGCATGCATCAGAAGGTCGTCACTCTTCGTGATTCCTTTTGATACCAGTGCAGAAAATCCTCCAAGGAAGTTTACACCCACCTCCTTCGCTGCCTGATCCAATACCTTTGCAATCTCCACATAATCATCCGGAGTCTTGCAGGCAGATCCGCCGATCAATGCGATCGGAGTCACAGAGATTCGTTTATTTACGATGGGAATCCCATACTGTGCCTCGATCTCTTTACCGGTCTTCACCAGATCTTTTGCTACCGTTGTGATCTTATTATAAATATTTTTCTTCAGAGTCTCCAGATCTGTATCAATACAATCCATCAGACTGATACCCAGTGTGATGGTTCTCACGTCCAGATTCTCTTCCTCGATCATCTTATTGGTTTCCAGCACTTCATTAATATTTATCATGCTTTCCGCCTCCTAAATTCTATGCATCATATTGAAGATATCTTCATGCTGGCACCGGATCACCACACCGATCTCCTGTCCAAGTGCAGCCAGATCTCCGGACATCTCAGTTACGTCACCTGCATTTGCTGCATCGACGATCATCATCATGTTAAAGTACCCATCTACAATCGTCTGGGAAATATCCAGGATATTTACCTGGTGATCAGCCAGATAGGTGCAGACTTTTGCGATAATACCTACTGTATCGCGGCCTACTACTGTAATGACAAATTTGTTTTTCATAGGTTTCTCCTCCGTCTTAAAAGTTACATATACCGGATATACAATCCCTCTCTGCTACCTGAATATCAAAATCCTGAGGCATGTATTCCACCGGATCCAGCTGAATCTCCAGCTTCACCGTTTCATAAGCCAGCTGTGCATAATTATTCTCTTTACTCAGGTGGCCAAGGTATATCTTTTTCATATTGTCGTGCAGGATTCTGCATAAAAGCTGTCCCGCACTCTCATTGGACAGATGTCCCCGCTCTCCAAGGATCCGCTGCTTCAACGGGTAAGGATACGGTCCCACCTGAAGCATCTGAATATCGTGATTTGCCTCCAGCAATACTACGTCCAGTCCTTTTAGATGCTCTACTATGTAATCATTATAGATTCCCATGTCTGTGGCAACTGCGGCACTTTTTCCGTTGCTCTCAAACCGGTATGCCACCGGATCCGCCGCATCGTGAGAAATATGGAAGGGTTCTACCTCCACATCTCCTATGGAAAATGTCTCATCCGGTCTGATTGTATGATACAGCCCTTCATCAATTGCTCCCAGGCTGCTCATGCCCTTCATCTGATCAATCGTTCCCTGTGTGGCATAGATGGGAAATCCATATCTTCTGGCAAGCACTCCCACACCTTTAATATGATCTGAATGCTCATGAGTGATCAGAAGTCCCTGGATATCATGGCCTTCCAGCTCCAAGTCCTTCAGTCCTGCCTCTATCTTCTTTGCGCTGACTCCCGCATCTACCAGTAAATGGGTGTCATCGGTGCCTGTATAGATGCAGTTTCCACTGCTTCCACTGGCAATACTGCATAATCTCATGTATGTCTCATCCTTCTGTCGATCTGCCGGTGCGTTTCCTCGGCACTGCCATTGTTATCAATCACAAACTGACAACGTTCCAGAAATTCTTCATGACTTTTCTGTGCTGCAAACATCCGGTCGATCTTCTCATCGCTATAACCACGGCTCTCTTTCAATCGAAGCCTCCGGTTATCTTCGCTCGTATAAATATACCATGTTTCATTACAAAATGCATCATAATTTTCTTCCAGAAATAATGCGGCTTCTACCACTGTATATGACACATTCTCCAACTTTGCCTGTTCAATCCTCCTGAGAATTTCCTGTTTTACAGCCGGATGAACGATGGCGTTAAGCTTCTGGCGCATCTCTTCCTTATGAAATACAATATCTCCAAGCTTCTTTCGGTCAATGGTCTGATCCTCACTCAGAATCTCTCTGCCAAAGGTTTCTATAATCGCATCGTAAGCCGGAAGCCCCGGCTCCATGACTTCATGTCCCACCAGATCAGCCAGGATCAGGTGGGCATGATAGGTTTCCTTCAAATAATCAAGCACCGTGCTTTTCCCTGCTCCTACGCCTCCGGTCACTCCAATGATCTTCATTTATTTCGCCTCATACCAGTTATTTCCTCTATGCAGATCAATTTCCAACGGAACCTGAAGATCTGCCGCCTGCTGCATCTCTTCCCGTAAGATCTGCTCCACCTGATCTGCTTCCGACAATTTTGCTTCTATCAAAAGTTCATCGTGTACCTGAAGAATCAGGCGGGACTCCAGCCCTTCTCTTAGCAGACGGTCATGAACCCGGTTCATGGCAATCTTGATAATATCTGCAGCCGTACCCTGGATCGGAGAGTTCATAGCTACACGTTCACCAAAGGAACGCTGCATAAAATTAGAAGATTTCAGTTCCGGCACCGGTCTGCGTCTTCCGAACATGGTAGTCACATATCCCTGCTCTTTTGCATCCTGTACCAGCTTATCAAGAAATACCTTGATTCCAGGATAAGTTTCAAAATACCGGTCAATATATTCCTTTGCTTCCTTCGTAGAAATGCTCAGATCCTGCGACAGGCCAAAGGAACTGATGCCATAAACAATTCCAAAATTTACTGCTTTTGCATTTCTTCTCTGAAGTGGTGTTACTTCATCAAAGGGCACATGAAACACCTGCGAAGCTGTAATCCGGTGAATATCCTCTGCCTGTCTATAAGCTTCGATCAGTTTTTCATCACCTGACATATGTGCCAGCACACGCAGTTCGATCTGAGAGTAATCTGCATCCACAAATACATAACCATCCGATGGAATAAATACCTTTCGGATCAGACGTCCCAGTTCCATACGAACCGGAATATTCTGAAGATTCGGCTCTGTACTGCTGATCCGGCCAGTTGCCGTGATCGTCTGATTAAAACTACTATGAATCCGACCGTCTGCTGCAATGCATCCTGCCAGGCCATCTGCATAGGTGGATTTTAATTTGGTAAGCTGTCGGTATTCCAGAATATCCCGAACTACCGGATGTTCCGGTGCCAGTTTATCAAGCACTTCCGCAGAAGTAGAATAACCGGTCTTGGTCTTCTTACCACCTTTCATGCCCAGCTTTTCAAACAGGATCACACCAAGCTGCTTTGGGGAATTGATATTGAATTCTTCTCCCGCTGCCTCATGAATGCTCTTTTCCAATGCACTGATCTTGTCCACCAGTGCTTCGCCGTATGCTTTCAGTTCTTCTGCATTGACTCGCATCCCTTCCTGCTCCATATCAAACAAGGTAAATACCAATGGCATCTCAACCTCATCAAACAAAGAGCGCATTTCCATTTCATCAAGCTTATTCAATAATTCCGGCAGTTTTTTCAACGTGGTCAATGCCGCATGAGGTGTTCCCAGATCCTCATGTGCGTAGCTGCTGATCAGCGGATTGATCAGATATGCTGCAATTTCAATGTCGAAGAAATGCTCTCTGTGTACCGGATGAACCATTTTCAACAGTTTTTTCACGTCCGAAGCCGCACACAAAGGCACCTGTTCCACCACTTGTGTCATATGATCTGTCAGGTATTCCTCGGTCAGAAATCCTTCTGCTGCCAAATAATAAACTTCCTGTTCGGACAGTGCGAGAGAGATGCCAAATTCATCCTTGGACTGACAGATTTCAAACGCCAGGCGATCCTGATCTGCTGCCTTTGCAAAAATGCTTTCCGCCTCGCCCAGCTCTGTTACCCGCTTCACTTCCGGCACTGAAGGAAGTTCCGTTCCTGTCAAATCAAATCTGGACAGAAGCTTTTTAAAATTCAGCTTCTTGAACCACTCATACACTTCTGGCGTATAAAGATTGGTAAGCTTTGCATTTTCCCATGACAGTTCTAATGGAGCCTGCACACAGATGGTTGCAAGCTTTTTACTCATCTTAGCCATGTCATAATGGTTACGAAGAGCTTCTTTTGCACGATTTGGCTTGATCTCTTCCACATGTGCATAAGCATTTTCAATAGAACCATATGCTACGATCAGATTAGTTGCCGTTTTTTCACCGATTCCCGGCACACCCGGAATATTATCAGAAGCATCACCCATCAATGCCTTCAGTTCAATGATCTGAGGCGGATTCACCTGATAAGCTTCCTTCACGTCAGCCGCATAATAATTTTCAATCTCTGTGGTTCCTCTTTTGGTCTTTGGCATCCGGATCAGCACATTGTCCGTTGCCAGCTGCAACAGATCCCTGTCACCAGATACAATAACAGCGTTGATTCCTTTTTCCTCACTGACTCTCGCCGCCGTTCCAAGGAGATCATCAGCCTCAAATCCTTCTTTCATCAAAAGCGGAATACCCATAGCCTGCAGAACTTCCTTTAATACCGGAACCTGCTCCCGCAATTCTTCCGGCATGGGTTTTCTCGTTCCTTTATAAGCATCATACATCTGATGGCGGAAGGTTGGAGCCTTCAGATCAAATGCAACTGCCAGATAATCCGGCTTCTCCTCATCCAGGATCCGAAACATAATATTCAAAAATCCATAGATTGCATTGGTATGGAGTCCATCAGAATTGGTCAGATCCGGCACTCCATAAAAAGCACGGTTAATAATACTATGACCATCAATTAAAACTATTTTTTCACTCATCCTAAAAAGCACCTCACGATCATGTAGAACAACAACACCGTAACCACAATGCGCAGCAAAAACACATAGGTAGACAGAAAATGTTCGTCTTTCGCATCTTCCTCTGACGTTTCCAGATAATCCTCCACCAATGTGCGGTAATCAATCTCTTCTTCTGCGCCGTCCAACTGCCGAATACCGGCAAAAACAGTGGAATAGACTTCCAGTTCTTCATAACACTCCGGGCAATGCCGGATATGCTTTACGAATTCATCCTCTTCTTTTTCCTCCAGCTCACCGTTGATATAGGATACCAACTGCCGCTGTACCTGTTTACAGTTCATAACGATCGCTCCTGTCCTCATATGTGCTTATTATACCCAAACGTGGAATGCAATGCAACCAGGCGTTTTGTATTATGGGAAATTTTGTACTTGCTTTTTCCACATATCTATAATATAATTAGTTGCGTTATCGGGGTATGGCTCAGTTTGGCTAGAGCGCACGGCTGGGGGCCGTGAGGTCGCAGGTTCGAATCCTGTTACCCCGATTTCAAGAGGCTGCCGATCGTAGCTTCACTCCAAGGAGGGGGTCTACAAACAATGTAGGCTCCCTTTTCTGTTACTTGACAGAATCCTAACAATCCCCCATAAGTTAATCAAATAAATTTTGTCAAAATCATTTACCACGCATTTACGAGGAGCAAACACATATGAAAAAAGTCCCTTTTGTAACCAAAGAACAGATTGAAGAAATCGTCAAAACCTACCCGACTCCTTTCCATCTGTATGATGAAAAAGGTCTCCGTGAAAATGCCAAGCGTCTGTATGAGGCATTTTCCTGGAATCCGGGATATAAAGAATATTTTGCCGTCAAAGCAACTCCAAACCCATTTCTGATGAACATTTTGAAAGAATACGGTTGTGGAAGTGATTGTTCTTCAGAAGCAGAGCTGCTTCTGTCCGAGGCTGTTGGGATTACTGGACATGACATTATGTTTTCTTCCAATGACACACCGCTGAATGAATTCGCGCTGTGTGAAAAACTTGGAGGAATCATTAACCTGGATGATATTACTCATATTGAAGCCGTGGAAAAATCCGTAGGATATCTTCCTAAGACTATGAGCTGCCGTTTCAATCCAGGCGGATATTTTAAAATGAGCAACGGAATCATGGACAATCCTGGTGATTCTAAATACGGTATGACCGAAGAACAGATTACCGAGGCATTTCGTATCATGAAATCCAAAGGTGTGGAGAACTTCGGTATCCATGCATTTCTTGCCAGCAATACTGTAACGAACGAATACTATCCAATGCTTGCAAAGGTTCTCTTTGAACTGGCTGTCAGATTAAAAGAGAAAACCGGTGCACACATTACCTTCATCAACCTGTCCGGTGGAATCGGTATCCCGTATACCCCGGATCAGGAGCCGAATGATATTATGGTTATCGGTGAAGGAGTTCATAAAGTATATGACGAGGTTCTCGTTCCGGCTGGAATGGGGGATGTATCCCTGTGTACCGAGCTTGGTCGTTTTATGACTGGTCCATATGACGGACTGATCACCAAAGCCATCCATGAAAAACATACTTACAAGGAGTATATCGGTGTAGATGCCTGCGCAGCTAACCTGATGCGTCCGGCGATCTACGGTGCTTATCATCACATTACCGTCCTTGGCAAAGAAAATGAGCCTTGCGATCATACTTATGATGTAACCGGATCCCTCTGTGAGAACTGTGATAAATTCGCTGTTGACCGCAAACTCCCGAAGATCGACAAGGGCGATTACCTCTTCATCCATGATGCTGGTGCTCACGGACATTCCATGGGATATAACTACAACGGTAAATTACGCTCTGCTGAACTTCTGTTAAAAGAAGACGGCAGTGTACAGCTGATCCGCAGAGCTGAGACCCTGCATGACTACTTCGCAACCTTTGATTGCTTTGAGATCGGCGAAACCTTGAATAAACTGATTGCTGAAAAATAACTAAAAAATAATGCTTAGTTGGAAATAAACACTTGAACTTTGAAGGAACCTGTGATAGAATATCAGAGTTAGATGCGCAGGAGTGGCGGAATGGCAGACGCATCAGACTCAAAATCTGACGAGGGTGACTTCGTGTGGGTTCAAGTCCCATCTCCTGCATTGCTTGAAAATAAAGGCTTTTTGATGAATCCTCCGGAAAAATATCCGGAGGATTTTTTTGTTTTGACATCAATTTTGACATCAACCAGCTCAGAACCAGCATTTTTTTCGCTATACCAGCATTGCAAAAAATCTCTTATTTGCAAAATTTTTTCACAATTTCCTATATTTTATTTTTGGAAAATGGAATGACCTGTCCTACAGAAAATACAAAATAATATTTACGATTATCTTCATCTCTATTTCTCCTTTCCTCATTTTTCAATAAGATTTCATTCTACGCTGCATCCCAGATAAGTTCATTAGATACTTCTGCCATATCAACAGAAAGGCTTGTTTTAATCGTTTCATCCGTAGACAATGCTCTCTGAAAATCTGTTTTCAGCGGTGCATACTTTAATGCCTGCTTTAATACGGTTTTCCTTGCCATAGCATCAAATGATCCGTTCTGCCATGGACTGTAACTTGAATCAAATGCTTTGCTGTAAGTCCTGGCATATTCGTCCATGTCTGCTCTGGACATCACACTGAAGCCATATCCATCACTTATCGTGTGAAATACTCCATAATAAAAGACCGCCTCTCCTCTGTTGGAAAAAGCCGGTCTGTGAACCAATTTGGGACAAAGTCCATATTCATATTCAAATTCATCGTTCTGATACACTGCCTGTGCCTGAATAGACTTAACCTGCCCGCTACGATAGGACAGATCTATTAAGCCCTTGTAACCGATCTGAAACTGGCACTCTAAAGTTCCTTTGTTCTTATACGGAATCAGATATGCTTGTCCCAGTGGGGTATTAGGCTCCAGTCCAAGTTGTGCCGCATTCAGCAATGCTGCAATAAAACTCATTGGTGTACATTGCTGCAATGCTGGTGTATTATTCAAAGCCGATAAAGCAATTCGTGTGAAACGTTCTGGTGTCATCACACTTGGCAAAGCCTTTTTGATTTCCGGTTCTAATACTTTTACCATATCAGGAATCGTCATATTCTTGCTAAGCTTCACACCTGTTCCTTTTGTCTCTTTTTTTGCCTGTTGCTCCAATTCTGCTTTCAGATCCATTTGTTCCATTTTCTCGCACCTCCTCTATGCAACCTTATTTACCAAAAATCTCCGACTACTTGTCGCATAACAAAACCGGTCATACACATCCGGCAGTTCAGATTTCAATTTCTTTGTATCCAATTTTGTCATATTTGCAGACACCCAGGACACCTTATAACGCTCTGTGCGCCCGTATGCGGCATCTTGCATCTTTATCTTAACTTTCTGATCAATAGATGTTTTTTCAGTCTCCATGCGCTCTATAAGCTGTGTCAGTTCTTCCCTTCGCTTTAACATCTCATCAACTCCATAGAAATCAATTGTCTTTCTTCCATCAGACTTAAAATACAGCTTTGCAATCTGCTCCGAACAATTCTTGGTACCATCTGGATCTGGCATAATCTGTTTCATTACATTTTCATTCCAGAATCGTTCCTCAATGGTAATCAGATATTGTATCATCTCTTCATCGCGTTCGATTTTCCGAATTATAAAATCTTTTCCCAGAATCAAAGCTGCAATATACCAGCAGTCATAACCAGAAGTAGCCAGGTAATGCTGCACCTGCATCTGATAATGGATAGGAGTTGCTTCATCTGACCATTTATCAGCTGAGTATGGAGAAACTGTTTTGCATTCCAGTCCGGCATTTTGCCCTACAATTAGTCTATCAAAGTCAGCCAGCATAATCGGATGTTCCTCATTCTGAAAAATTGCATTAGCTCTTCTCACCCGGAATCCTGTCTCTTCCCCAAACCGCTGTGCAACATATTCTTCTAAATCTCTTCCCTGACGCATACTTTCGCTATCCTGATTTTCTGTTTCTTTTGTTATCTTGTCCTGATAGACCTGAAATGCCGAAACATATGGATTTAGTCCACAAATTGCTCCCGCATCTGTTCCTGTAATCCCCATCTTTCTGTATTGCAGCCATTCTTCTTTTGATAACCCTACTGTTGATACAAATCGTCTCATTCTTTAATTTCCCCTTTTCTATGCTGCCAGTACCATTTTATAAGCCTTATCAATCATTGCATTACCATCCACAGTCTTCAAAAACAGATTTTCCTTATAATTTTTAGTTTTTCGTACCGGCTCCACATGTGTCACAAAATCAGATACCGCATTGATAAAGCGATATCCATTCTTTCCAACTCCTGCAAGATCCGGAGCTTCAAAGTATCTCTGCTTTATATCGTCCAATAACTTCTGATTATTATTTCTCTGTGTCTCACCCAATTCTGGTGAAGCAGGATAAAAACTTTCCATCATACGTATAACTTTAGAATCTGTTAATTTAATCTGATTCAGATGATCAATTTCTTTTCCCAGTTCCGTCATATAGCTTTCAGCCATAAAGAGAGTCTTTTCTGCTTCATTGATTCTGCCAAAAATATTTTCTGTATGTCTGGTAGTCCAGCTTCTTTTCGCTGTAGATAATGCAAGATTCAATGTATTCTGACACACAACTCGAATAGGGGTTAATGCCGCATGTAATCCGGTACTTCCATTATGACTGTTCATAACCACAAGGTATGGTGTAATCTCATCACCTGCTATAATATATTTTTCCGGCATTTTTGCCAGAATCCATACAATTCTTCCATTCTGAAGCGCACCTGCGGTTTCATAGGTTACACCTTCTCCAAGAAGCTGATCTGTAAATGCAAAGGCTTCCTGATTCTGTACCACCTTGTATCTCTCCGATACAATTCCCAGTGTAGAGAAATCTGAATCCCTCACATTTGCATAATATCCAGGAATACGAAGCCCTTCTTCCGTAAAGACTTCCCTCTGCAACACATTCCAGTCCAAACCAGCATAACTAAGTGCTGCCTTTGAATCTGGTGCCTCCGCCACAATAGTTCCTAATCCATGCCACGGTTTTGTTCTCGTACTAAACATAGTTTCCACATTTGCTGCCATTTTCTGTTCCTCCTTCTTTTAGGGTAGCAAAAAGGCCAGCAGGTATTAACCTGCTGACCTCTAGCACAGATATAATATATATTTGATTTTATGTATTCTACAGATATTTTCTCGTTATGAGAAATGACTATATGCATATTCCTTATCAGGCAATTCTAAATTGATATTCTCGCTATCATCTATTAAATGCATACACTTATATGTCTCTGCCCCATTACTTTCAGTAGTAATTGTGAAAACCAGAGAATCCATTTCCCCTGTATCTGGATATGTCAAACCGTAGATTCCTGATTCATCAATCAATGAGAAAATCGCTTTTTGTGTTATCTCTGATGTTACTTCATTATTTTCATCAAAATCCGTTTCGTTCCATATTGCATTTCCTTCATTTTCTCCAGTATATTCCAGAGATACATCTACCTCTATCATATCATCCCAATATACATATTCTTCAACTCTTTGAATTTCTTCTCCGCTTACACCGTCATTTGATAACAACTCATATGTTCCACTTAACTGGCTAACCGTTGCTCCGTCCACATTTGCTATCTGTACAGTCATACATGCATCAGCAAACACTACATCTACAGATACATTCTCAGGCGCATCTTCACCCAAATACAATTCTCCATCATACAAATATAAATTGCTTACTGTATATGTACCATTTTCCTGACGCTCTAACTGACCAGATAAATCTGCTACATCCTGATCTCCATAAATATATCCAGCGACATCTAAAAAGATATTTCCATCTTCAGCACGCACATTCGCTTCACACCAACCATTGTCTTCATTATTCAAATCCATGCGATATGAGCCATATACAGCGTCTTCTGCCTGTACCATTGGTTCCTGATCTGAAGCATTATTGTCTTCTTCACTTTCTAATACGGTATCCTGATTATCATCTACTCCAAACTCCTCATCGGTGTCTGAAATCAAGCTATTTAACATTATTCCTGCAATACTCATTGATACAGCAGCTTCTAATCCTCCCATAGCAACAGACAATAAAATACAGCAGATAATTCCACGAATGATCGACGCATCCTGCTTTTCTGTTTTATCATCTACTTTACGAGAAACATGCTTCCAGTATGTAATATTAAATTTTTTTGCAAACATTATCTGAGCTATTACAATACCAACACTCGCCAAGCAAGCAACTCCAATACAGAGTAATCCCAGTATATTTTGTATTGGAAACAATACAGCAGATAGAATTGCAGCAATAATCGCCACAATATAAGGTTTTCCAACAGTAAATAACCATTCTTTCCATACATTTCTGTAACCTGCATGTAAAAATCCCAGGAAGAATGATGCCCAGTTCATTTTACATTTACCAGTTTTTCTTATTTTTTCAAATTCTTTTTCATAGTAGCTGACATTTTTTCCTACTATATTTTTTATACTATTCTCATCAAATTCTGTATTATACTGATCTCCTGAATTTTGAGCCGAAGAAACCGTTTCATCTACTCTGGTTCCGCATTCTGGACAAAACATTCCCTCAGAAAATTCTTTTCCGCACTTCGTACATTTCATAGCTTTTCTCCTTTACTTTGCATATGTATTTAATTTCCCACAATAATTGCAGAATTTAGCAGTTCGTTCTATTTGTTTTCCGCAATACGGACAAAACATATATTCTGGTTTTTCTTCTATTATTCCTTTTGAAATAAGGAATTTTTCTAATAGTTCAAAAGTATCCTGATTATTTCTTTCCGCATACTCAGAAATAATTCCTAAAATTTTTGTTGCGCTGATCCTTATCTCCCGACTACGTTTTTCCTCTGAAGTTTCTTCTCCATATAGAACAGCTGCCGCTTCTATGCAATTTCTTAAAAAACGTTTTGTAATAGGCTTTTCGTCACTAATGTCAATAATAATTTCACGCTGATTACCCTTTATATAAATTTTAGGATTAATTTCATCACATTCCACACTGTTAATTGCACTTAACCGGATAAAATCTTTAGAATTCAAATCACAAATTAGTGAGCTGGTTAATATAAATCCTTTTCCACCAAAAAGTGTTCCAAACACTGCTTTATTCTGATACATATAGACCGTATCTTCATATGGAATATTCCATTTATTCTTTAATTTTTCAGCAGATATATCTTTATCATCTCCCCAAACCCATATTTCTTTTAATAAGTCTGGTAATTCTTTTTTTTCGTCATGAATGCGAGCAAAGTACATAGCCATTGACATCTCTTCATCAATATTTCCAATAATATCAAGTGAATCAAGACAAAACTCCTTTTCGATGCAAGCCTCAAAATAATCATCAAGATTTTTACAAAAAGTAACGATATGTGGCAATTGATTACTTTTTATTTCTTGTCTCAAAGCTTTTCTTATGTCTCTGATTTTGACATAAGTAGCTGGGCTGAAATCCTGAAAATCAATATCCAAGCATTCTGAATGTTTATCCAAATACGCATCAATTACTTTTTTCCGCTCCCATTGTACAAATACAGATTTATAATCCTCCTCCATTCCCCAAAACTTCATAAATCGAAGTATTTCATCAACATCTTCATCACTTTTTGCTGCTTCCAGAAGCATGCCATAAAATCCTACTTGCATTGGATGTATTTCTACAGCATCAATAATTTTTTGGATCTTCTTGTCTGTATCTTTCTCATATTTGTCTGCTGCCTCATATATCTGTAATGCTTTATTTGAATTTATATAAATTCGATTCGTTAAACCCTTATTTGCAAATTCCTCTGCCATACCATAATCAGCATTTCTAATACAAAATCTAAAACCATTCAACAACTGATCCCGATATGCTTTATTATTATATATCTGCTTTTTCGCCTTCTGAAGTTTCTCAGAATCTCCGCTGTCAACAAACGAATCACCAATTGCTCTTCCTATACCTGTAACTGCATTCAAAGCCCCAGCTTTTGCGGCTCCTTTAATTGCGCCTCTTACGCCAAACCCGCCGCCTTCCCATCTGCTTCTCCCAGCGCGTTCATAAGCTCTTTGTTCGGCCAATTGATTTGCTTCTGCAATTGCATGGTCGTATGCATCAAACATACACGTGGTATATCTATATATATCAATTTTATACTTCTCTTTGAATTCATCCTCAGAAATATATATATTGACATTATATAGTGCAGCAACATTTTCCTTTACGATTTCATCTATCGCCTTTTGTGCTCTTGGAATAGTTTCATCTATGACATGATCTATTGTTTTTGCACTTACATACTGCTCTTCTAATTTAGCCGCAAGTACTGCGCCTAAACTGTTATGTTCTCTGATTGCTTTAATATAAGCAACCGCACTTTGAGGATATATGATCTTTCTCCCCATAAAAGAAAAGCTGTCCAAAGGTTTCTGTTCCACATTCGGTTTCTTTTTTATCTCTTCCGATTTTTCAGCCGAAGAGCCATCTGCATCCTTCTTTTCGTCTGGATTTTTTTCAAAAAATTCTGCCGGGCATCCACAAACAGGACAGCTTGTTGCTCGCGGTGACACCATTTTTCCGCAATCAGGACATTTTACTAATGCCATTTTTATTCCCCCTCTATAAATTTCTTATTTTGGAAATAATTATTGTGCATCCAAGTGTTATTGGCGCAACATAAAATATCACCAATTGTTTGAAATTGGCATCTGGATGAATAACTATTTGCAATACAGCATTTTTCCCAACAGAAAATGCAAATACTGCTGCAATAAAAGACAATGCAATTTTTACTCCACCACTTGAAGAAATTTTACTCACTAATATCATTGCTGCAACTGCACCGATAATTCCTGATACAACCAAAATTAATTCATCGGACAAAAATGCAATTCCAATTGTAATAGCAAATCCAATTATTATATTTTTCAGAATTTCTTTTATCTTATTTGTTCCAGATTTATTAACGTTCGGTTGGCTTTTAATTTCAACAACCTTATCCTCACATACTTGCTCTCCGCATTCAGGGCAATACTTTCCTTCAGAAAATTCAGTTCCGCATCTTTTACACTTCATATTTTTCCTCCCGTTATCTAATGTCTACATTATATATCGTACGCATCAGTTATTCAAGAAAAACATATTGGATATAATTACATAAACAGCGAAACGGAGATTTATTCTATGGTACGATTGCGCATTTTAGAAATTTTGACAGAACAAAATCACACAAAATATTGGCTCTTTAAGCGTATGGACATGAGCTATCAGAATTTCAACAAAATTGTTAATAATGAAACATCATCCATACGCTTCGATAACATAGATAAACTCAGCCGCATTCTTAACGTTCCCATCGGTGATCTGTTTTACCAAACCACCGATGATTTCACTGAATCAGAATAAACTCAAACAGGAGGGCATTTCTGTCCTCCCATCAAACTTGCATCTCACATTCCAAATTGTAGTGGATAACTATATGCCCCTCCAAAATACAACGGTGCCACATACTGTTTACCTATAAAATATCTGAGTATTTCATTAAAACACTGCTCCCTTCCAGTGCTTTCACGCATACCAGTATGCCATTTTTTCCCAGTCAAAAAACTAATAGAGTTCACAGCAAAATGAATATGCCACTTTTTTTCTACCTCATGGTGAATTGCATATACCACTTGATATCCCAGATTAAAATATATTTTTGCGCCTTCCATTGCTATTTGATTTAATATGTTCACACTGCAACCAATCCTTCTAAATTCTTCATCGTTCAAACAAAAGATTTCATGAAACATTCTTCGTCCACCCCGATTTTTTATCCCATAGCAATTCTGCACGCATAAAAATTGCCGGATTATGTCATCGGGATTATCATAAATTCCTATCCCACAACCACCATAGCCATGAAGTTCATCTGCTCGATCTGCTCGCTTTCCCGTTCTTGTCACATATTGAATCACATTAGAAACTGCATTATTATTCGTATAATTTCCGTATCTCATAGTTAGCAATATTCCCATAACTTTTTCCCTTCGATTCTTACTTCTTCAAATTTTTTTAATATTTCTTCCCGTTCTGTTTCTTCTGGAATTTTCTGTATAGATTCATACAATCTGTTAAAGGCTTCCTGCTGCTTAACCAACTGAGCTATCCGTTTAGCAGTTTTTTTACTTCTTCGTTCAGAACCAGCTATAGCTGAATCTAATAAATATTCACCTATACATTTCCCATCTTGTTTTGCTTTTCTTACTATTCTTTCTTTTTCTTCTTTTGTACATCTCAGTGTCATATTTGCATCTTTAGTATTCCGATAGGATCTTATCCTACTCATATATTCTCATCTCCTGTATCTTATATAAACTTATATATCAACAATTTATTACTTTCGTCTTTGACTTCAGTAATAAATTGTTGATATATAACAAGTACGCATAATGTAATACATTCTCACTCATTTGCTTCTATATTTCTCAATGCCTTACACAATGCCGCCAACGTTTTATAAAACACATCTCTTTTCCCTATATTCAGTACTCCTCCTCTGTTCGGATTACCTCCGTCCTCCAAATACTCAATTGCATCTGTCAAAGTTGGAAATTCCTTAAACTCTGCACCTTTATAGCCTTCCACTTTTCTCCTACATTTCTCCCAGGTATCAAATACTCCTTGGGTTCTTCCATTTACAATTGCATAATACTTATTTCTGGACATATCCATTTCTCCTTAATTTTTTTACTTCGATGTTATATAAAATTAAATAATCACTTTTGGAATTTCCGGATATAACAATATAGTAAAAAAGGAGGTCTCAACCATGAACACACCTATTGAACTACTTTCTATTGAAGATCTTTGTTCCACTCTCAATATCGGACGAAATACTGCTTATACACTCCTCCAGAACGGTGAGATACCCGCTTTTCGGGTAGGACGAAAATGGAAAATCACAAAAGAATCACTCGAGCAATATATTTCAGGAAAAAATAAACACTGTCGCAAAAGGGATTGATACTTCTGCTGTATCAATCCCCCAACTATTACTTACCTTCACATTCCAACAAGCGTATCTAATTTTTTTATCGCATTCACCTTTCCCTTCTTAGTGACATGCGCATATATATCCATGGTTGTTGAATATGTCGAATGCCCTAATAATTCCTGAATTGCTTTAGGCGATTCCCCTGCCTCTAACAGCAATGTTGCAAATGTATGTCGTAGGTCATGAAAACGCACATCAGACACCCCATAACATCTTAAAAATGCATGATATTTATCCATAAATGCACGTTGGCTCAGGAAAGTTCCATCACATCTTGCAAATACCAAACCTTGGTCATTATAAATTTCAGAATATTTTTCCTTATCCTGCTCCTGCATTTTTTGTTGCATCTTCAATGCTTCTATTGCTCCCGGAAGCAACGGAACCACCCGTTTACTTTTGGCTGTTTTTGGTTCCATAATCCTGTATTCATAACATTTGCTTCCATCCTCCTTGACCTCATTTACAACACGACACAAACTCCCTTCTACATATAATTCTTTTTGATCGAAGGATATATTTTCCCACTTCAAAGCCATAATTTCTCCTTTACGCAAGCCTGTATAAATTTCTAACGCAATAATCGGATATAATTTATCATCCCTTGCGTTCTCTAAAATTTTTTTCACTTCTTGCGCTGACAGAACTTTCGCCGTATATGCTTCCTTTTTAGGAATAACTGTCTGTCTGTTTACATTTTCGTTTAGCAACTTAATCTGCACTGCCTTATCTAAAGCACTATTTATCAGGACATATATATGCCTAATCGTTTTAGGATTGTAATCATGCTCTTTTTTATCATTATAAAATTTTTGAAGCTGCTGACTTGTAAGGCTCTGTAGTTCAGACAAGCCTACGTCACTTTTCTTTATGTGTTTCTCATACAAATCCACATATGACCAATATGTTGTCTCTTTCACCTCATTCTTTTTGTATTCATCAAGGTACTGTACCATCCAATCATCTACCGTTATGCCCTTGTTCTTTATAGATGTATTGACCTCTGACATTTTTTCCTTTAATTTCTGCCTTATTTCTTTCTGTGTCTTTCCATAAACATAATGCCTATAATATTCTTTATCAAAATACGCTGCACACCACCGTCCATCAGCTCTTTTGAAAATCGTACCTTCACCATTACTCCTTTTTCGCATTACGCTTCCTCCTTCTTACGCAACTAAAAAAGAGCTAGTTTCCCAGCTCTTTTTCTCCATTGACCCATCTGTTAAATTTTTCTTTAGGAATTACCCGTCTCTTTCCAATTGCCAAGACGGGAACCTCTCCCTTCCGAACCAGCTCATACATATAGCTTTTACTGATTCCTAACGCATCTGCTGCTTCCTGCATGGAATAAACCATTTTTTCCATTATTTCCACCTCGCATGTGATATTTCCATTATTTCCAATGGATTATCGCATTGTTTCATGTGGAATAACTTTTCACTATTTAATGGCTTTCAAAATATAAATAGATTTGCCCTCTTCCGACATTTCAAATGGTATATCACAATAATCTGAAAGAAATCTCATTAAAAATTTTGAAATTACTCTATCATTTTTCTTAATCGCATCTAAATATTTTTTCTTATCAGCATTATTATCGTCAATACCTTCTACCAAGATTTGTAATTCACCTCGTATCCTGTTTTTAAGCTCTCTATTAGCCTTCATATCCATTTTTTTATCCACGTTCTCATTGAACGCATCTATCACTTTCTGTTTAGCCTTCTGCAATCTGCTTATTTTTGATTCACCAATTATTCTCTGTGCATCTTCATCCACAATTCCAAGCCATCGGAGTTGTTCGCGAACAAACGCATCCTCTCCATATTTGTCAAATTCTGATAGTAATTCAACATAATACTTATTTATATTTTCAAGATTTTTGAATGAAAGAAAATTCAAATACAAAGTTCCCGCACAAGCCCAAAAGGAAGCTCTAACATCTTCAAATTTTATTTTTCCATCCATAATATCCTTCATAAGCATTTTATGCTGCTCATAAATAGCTATGTTTTCCCTTTCATTTATTTTTTTCATAGTATCTTGTGATACACCTTCTGTTTTCAATATATCATTAAAATAGTCACGCAAATACAATAATTTCTTATAATACTCACCTGCAATATTGCGCTTTCTATTATTTATATCTAGCCTAGCAGAAAAATATCCTTTTGTTTGCTTAACAATATAAAGATTAAGACGCTGTCCGTCCGTCCTTTTTCTCCCAAACATTTGAAGAAATTCATTCTGCAAATCAGCTATAATTATCACATTCCTCAACTCTATATCATTAAGGTTTATTCCATTATCCAAAACTGATGTCACTATTAATATTTTTGCAGTTTGTCTATTATTACTTGCAATATCCTTAACTTCGCGAAAACTCTTCTGATCCAAGTCATAATCTGATGTAACAAACACAATATCATCTTCTGTTATAGAATATGCACTTTTATAAGCTGCTTTCATAATATCTTTCTTGAGTATATTTCCAAATTTTCTACTATCAACAAAAATAAGCCATTTTTCACACTTTTTGCTATTACCAACTACAACATCCGTAATTTCTTCACAATCTTTTAACACATGAATGTCGATATAATTATATATATCAGTATAGCTGTCTTTTGGATATTTATATCTGTTATGCTTATAAAGGTTGACATCTTTATACGGATCTAAATTAAATTTCAACCATTGCGTTTGTATGTACTTATTATCAAGATCTTCCTCGATAACCTCCCGTATTTCTTCGATTGTTGCTGACATATATATTCTTATTTTATTATAATAATAGGATCTTATATAATCATAGGACAGCATTGTATTGGTATTGTAATTAGAATCCATCAAAAAGTAATGTGCTTCATCGCAAACCACATAATCAAATGCCGAATACCAATTCACCTTTCTTCTATAATAATCATTGTTCCACAAATAGGCTTCTAACATTGTTCTTTCTATTGTTTGGTATAACTCAACTTGAATCATATTTTTCAGATCATATGGAAGATTTCTAATTTCATTCTCCAACTGTTCTTTCAGAATTGTCCTGTTAACTAAATACAAAACTCTTTTTCCTTTTTTTCTTAAATATGGCAATAATGTATTTATAACAAAAGTAGTCTTCCCACTTCCAGTTGGTGAAGAAATAAAAACAACATCTCCCTCTGTCCATTTTTCATATTCCTGTTTAATGGAATCTGCTATAAACATCATGTAAATAACCCCCTGAATTTTCGGAAAACGGAAAAATAGAATATATAGGATTTTCCATTTTCCATTTTTATCATAGTAGCACATGATGAATAATATATAAATATTAAGGACAATATTTGACATCAATTTTGACATCAACCGTACTCATAATTCTAAATATATAATGGAAAAAAAGAGGATATAAATACATATTTTTGCATTAAAATAACCAGAAAATAGTTTACATGGAACTCAAAATCTGACGAGGGTGACTTCGTGTGGGTTCAAGTCCCATCTCCTGCATACAAAAAACCCCGAAATCTCGGGGTTTTTTATTTTTATGTTGCATTTCATGCTGCATCCTGTACTGATCTTAATCATAAAATGTTACTCTACTGCTTGTAGTCACAACAACGTATATCCAGACCTGCACAACTTAATTCTTACAATTCCCCTGGATTCCCGTATCAAATTCAGGATTCATAATATAGAAGTTCTTCGCATCCAGATGTTCCTGTGTGATTCTTAAACATTCTCCAAATCTCTGATAATGAACAATTTCTCTCTCCCTCAGAAAACGTAACGGATCTGCCACTTCCGGGTCTTTGACCAACCGAAGCAGGTTGTCATATGTGGTTCTTGCTTTCTGTTCTGCTGCGAGATCCTCATGAAGATCTGTGATCACATCTCCCTTGGACTGGAACTCGCAGGCATTGAAGGGAATTCCACCTGCTGCCTGTGGCCATAGTGCTGCTGTGTGATCCACATAATATTTATCAAAACCAGATGCCTTTAATTCTTCTATGGTCATATTCTTGGTCAGCTGATAAACAATGGCACAAATCATTTCAAGATGGGCTAATTCCTCCGTTCCAATATCCGTAAGTGTCGCCATACACTCTTTATAAGGCATCGTATATCTCTGCGACAGATATCGCATACTGGCACCCAATTCGCCATCGGGACCACCCAACGGCAGGACGATCATATGACATGCCTGTGTTTCATACAATGTCTATAACTCCCACCATTATGAGGTTTGATTCTCTATGCCAACTGCAGCTGCTTATATCCGCGTCTCTACTGAAGATCAGATGGAATTTTCCCCGGACAGCCAGCTCCGGAGTATTCAGGCATATGCTCTGAATCATCACATTGAACTACTCCCTGCTCACATCTATCTGGACGAAGGAATCAGCGGACGAAATACAAGCAAACGTCCGGCTTTTTTACAGATGATTGCTGATGCCAAAAGAAAGCCACATCCTTTTGACCTGATTCTTCTGTGGAAATTTTCCAGATTTGCAAGAAATCGGCAGGACAGCATCTTCTATAAATCCATGCTTCGGCGGGAATGTGGTATTGATGTGATCTCCATCACAGAACCGCTCTCTCCTGATCCTACTTCAATTCTGATTGAAGCACTGCTGGAAGCTATGGATGAATACTATTCCGTCAATCTTGCTCAGGAAGTCCGCCGTGGCATGAATGAAAAATTCCGCCGGGGAGGTATTGTCTCCATCCCGCCTTTCGGCTACACTGCCAGAGATGGACAATTCATAATCGTGCCGGAACAGGCATGTTGGGTTCGCTGGATCTTTGATTCCTACCTAAACGGCATTTCCATTCCTTCTATTGCCAAAGAATTACAGACAGCCTGTGTACAAACAATCCGTGGAAATCCTTTTGACGGCCGCGGCGTCCGCTACATTCTCGGCAACCCTGTCTACACCGGGCAAATGCGCCGTCATCTGGAGCACCACACTGCTTCCTCCTCTTTATCATCTGACCGATTTCATATGGCTGATCATATGACCTGTGTTGTTGGCACACATCCACCAATTATTTCCTGCGAAATGTTCCTTCAAACACAGACATTGTTGATGCGTACGAAGAAAAAATCATAATTTGCAAATAATGTTCAGACAAGACAAGACCGGACCTTTTTAATGGTCCGGTCTTCGCAGATTCTTGTTATCTCCAGTGTTTGCATGAAGACTTTTTCTTTAATTATTTTCAGCTTAGTTGTTTTTTTCTTAACAAATATATCACAGGAACAAGCATCGGGAAGATTTCCAGACGCCCTGCCAGCATATCAAAGGCCAGAACCAGCTTTGAAAAATTGGAATAGATACCAAAATTCTGTGTTGGTCCGACTTTTGCAAGTCCAGGTCCAATGTTGTTAAGCGTTGCAGCTACTGCTGTAAAATTGGTTGCAAAATCAAAGTTATCCAGCGAGATCAGCATTACAGACAGAACGAAAATCCCCAGATAAGCCACCAGAAATACATTGATGGAGCGAAGCACCTCATGCTCCACTGTCTTTCCTTCGAACCGCGTCTTGCGGACATTTCTCGGATGAATGATAAATGCCAACTCTTTCATGACTGTTTTTGCCATAATGCAGAGCCTCGACACCTTCATACCACCGCCGGTACTTCCTGCGCAGGCTCCGCAAAACATGAGCAGAACCAGAATGCCTTTGGAAAACTCCGGCCACAGGTCAAAGTCCACGCTTGAAAATCCCGTAGTCGTGATGATCGATGCCACCTGGAAAGCTGCCTGACGAACCGTCAGCTCCAGATTTCTTACCATATAAAAGATATTCACAGAGATCAGCAGGACTGCAGACGCAATAATCCCAAGATATGCACGAGCTTCCTCACTCTTCATTCCCTCTTTGAACCGCTTCACGTAAAACAGGAAATAGACATTAAAGTTTACGCCAAACAGAATCATAAAAATGGTCATGACCCACTGGGTTGCCGCGCCATACTCTGCGGCACTGCTGTCAAGCACGCCAAAACCACCGGTTCCTGCTGTTGCAAATGTTAAGTTGATAGAATCAAACAGTGGACAGCCGGTCAAAATCATGCACACAAGCATTGCAACTGTCAGCACAAAATAAATCTGATACAGTATTTTAGCCGTACTTCTGACCTTCGGAACCAGTTTTCCTACAGATGGGCCAGGGCTCTCTGCCTTCATCAGATGCATACTGGAGGGTTCTGCCATGGGAAGAAGTGCCAGCATAAATACCAGTACTCCCATACCGCCAACCCAGTGAGAAAAGCTTCTCCACATAAGAATCGCTCTTGGCGCACCCTCCACACTCTGCATTACAGATGATCCTGTGGTAGTAAATCCAGATACAATCTCAAAAAATGCATCAAATGGATTCTGCAGTACCCCGCTGACGCACAACGGAATCGCTCCGCAGATACTAAGTGCCACCCAGCAAAGAGCAACACTCACATAACCTTCTACTGAAAAAATGGTCGTATTTTCAGGTTTTTTACCTCGCAGAAGCGCACCAGCCACAATACAGAACAAGGCTGATCCTGCAAATACACGTAGCGTATTCCACTCTCCATATACGATTGCTGTCAGAATCGGAAGCAGCAAAAGTGCCGCTTCCAGCATGATGATACTACCCACAATATAACGAATCATTTTCTTATTCATTGTATACGTACCACCTTATCTAACGTGTTCCGACCGGGCCGGATGTTTTCTTCATAATATCTCGAATGTCCTTATAAGCTCCGCAGTCTGTGGTAATGATGACCACAGAATCTCCTTTCTGAATGCAGTCCTGACCTTTTGGGATAATGATCTTTCCCTTTCGGTTGATCGCACATACCAGAATATGCGGTTTCAGCTGAAGCTCCTGCAACGGAATATCAGTCACTTCGCTCTTTCCCTTGATCACGAACTCCAATGCCTCTGCATTTCCATCTACCAGACGGTACAGTGTCTCCACATTACTTCCGATAGAGTTCTGCATAGCCCGTACATACTGAAGGATCGTTTCTGATGTGATGTGCTTTGGATAGATCAGACTTCCAATATTCAAGGAACCAATGATCGTATCAAACGTATTTCGATTGACTTTCGTGATCTTCTTCGCCTTGCTCATACTCTTGGCATACAGCGCCAGCATGACATTTTCCTCATCCATATTGGTCAGTGCGGCAAATCCTTCTGCTTTTGCAAGTCCTTCTTCTGCCAGAAGCTCCCTGTCAGTTCCATCTCCATTGATGATCATAGCTTTGGGCAGTATCTCACACAGTCGCTCGCAGGCATCTCTGTCCTTTTCTATGATCTTAACCTGAATTCCCATCTCCAGCAGACGCTTTGCCAGATAGAATGAAATCTTTCCGCCTCCAATGATCATGGTATTTTTCACCTGATTAGTCTCAATTCCGATGGTCTTAAAGAACCGGCTGGCATTGACCGGCGAAGCTACCACTGAAATCATGTCTCCTGCCTTCAGTTCCACTTCTCCACTTGGAATCAGAACCTTATTCCCACGCTCTACAATGCAGATCAGCACTTCACATCTGGACAACATATGAAGATCCTTGATCTTGTTATTGCAAAGTGGATTCTGCTCTTCCAGCTGAAATCTCAATAACTCGATCCGTCCATTTGCAAAGGTATCAATATCAATGGCAGATGGAAATCTAAGAAGACGCGCCATCTCCATGGCAGCTGCCCACTCCGGATTGATGACCATAGAAAGTCCTAATTCATCCTTAATATGATGAATCTCATGATGATAAACCGGATTGCGCACACGGGCAATCGTCTGACATCCTCCTGCTTTTTTTGCAATCAGACAACACAGAAGGTTCACCTCATCCGCATCTGTCACTGCAATCATCAGATCTGCCGTATCAATGCCAGCATCCATCTGAATTTCAAAGCTGGCACCATTCCCCACAACTCCACGCACATCTGCAATATTTGTAATCTGCTGAATAGCTTCCGGCTTCCGATCGATTACCGTAATATCATGTTTTTCCCTGCTGAGCTGCTCTGCCAGTGCACGCCCCACTTTACCGCAGCCAGCAATAATTATATTCATCTTAAACCCCTATCCTCCTGTAAGTTATTCAGATGTCTCTAATATAACACTGACTGAATAAAACTTCAACGGTTATAGCATTTTCTAACCAGTTGCAAACGCCCGTCCAACCATCGGGACCACCGAACTGTGAGATGATCAGCTGTGCCATCTTCGGATTGGGATTTTTAATATTTACCGGATATTGCAATCTCTTTTCATAATTCCACATTTAACAATCCTCTCCTTCCCATGGCCATGGCCGATTGACCCACTCCCATTTTCCTCTTCCACCTCTGGCAGTCTCTATCGTCAGCGGTCCATAAAGCGCCGCATAATCATTCAGCGCCTGGCATCTGAGCTGATTATACTCCTGAAAATATGCCAGTGCCGCCTGATCTGACGGATGTGTATCCAGATAGAGATTGGCTTCCTGCACCGCAAAGCTCAACATATCCACCCATTTAAGCATCTGCTGTCTGGACGGGGTTCCCTGTGCCATCATCTTAAGCCTCCTCTCACTCCCAGAAACGGTTTATTTAATTCCGGAAAAATTGTTCCATATGCCAGACCTTTCTCCAGATCATACACAGCATTCCAGTACTGCCAAGGCACATAAGCCATCGCCACCGGATACTCTTCACCCTGTAGAAACGGTCTGCATCCATTTTGATACCTTTGATAATTCTCCATATAGCAATTCCTCTCTATTTGTTTTCCATTTATCTTATGTAACAGACGAAAAAAAGGTGATAGACATGGAATCTATCACCTTACCGCTTCATATATTATTAAGTTTCCTATTTTCTGTGTTCATGTGTAAACAGATGCTCCTGGCAGTATTCATAATTGCCCTTGCATTTCGAACAAAAACGGAACTCCAGATCCTCCCCATCCTTCTCGGTCCGTCCACAGATAGCACAGCGATGATGCGTACTCTGCGATGCCGCTTTCACTTTTTTCGCATAAGTTCTCCTGCGTTTAATATCCTTCGGCGAAAATCGATTCCGCTTGCTGCCCATCACAAAAATTGCAAAGTTAAGAAGTGAGATCAACGCTGCAATGCTGTTGGCAGGAATTGCCGGAATGCCCATGGCAAGCATGGTAAACATCAGCGATGGATTCACCAGTGCGGACAAACCTCCTATGATCGTCAGTCCATAGAAAATACCTTCAATGATCCCCAGCCATTTTGCCTTGATCGGAAAAATGAAAAACAGCAGAAATGTTGCATCTGGGAACAGATACGCATACACAAAAAACAGAGATAAGTTCAGATAAAACGTACCCATGGAAAAATTAATTCCAAAAATCAAATAAATCACCAGGCAGGCGAGCACATGCAGCAGTACTCCTGAAAAGAAATAAAGATTAAATCGGAATGCTCCCCACATATATTCCAGTGCCTGACCGACCATATAATAAAAATACAGTGCAAATGCCATAAACAAAAAACTGGCATTTGGCGGCTGAATAATAAAGGTCACGATTCTCCAGATCTGTCCATGCAAAATCGCCTCAGCATCAAGTCCCAGCCATTGTGTATAAAGAGAGGGATTTACCATCTGGATCACCAGTCCCAGAATATACAGTATAATAATATAATACATCAAATTGTGAATTGCATATTTTCCAAATTTACGCTCCAGCTTATCAAGCCAATTCATAGATCAGTCCTCCATTTTGTCTCCGGAATCATATAAAAAATATTTTAACTGCCGCTTATGGGTTTGTCAACTAACATATCTTAACACTATCTTTATGGACATTCGGAAATTCTTTCCATATAATGTAGCATGTTTCAGACTGAAGATAATTGTGAGGAAAAGGCAGCTACTCGCTGCCGGAGAGATATGACTATGAACAAATGTTACAGACTTGGAATCGATATCGGTTCCACCACCGTAAAGATTGCGGTGCTTGATGATGAAAATCACTTTTTATTCTCCGATTATGAACGGCATTTTGCCAACATTCAGGAGACACTTGCTGACCTGTTGACCAAAGCCGTTGATAAGCTGGGTCCCATCGATATTTATCCGGTGATCACCGGTTCCGGCGGACTGACGCTGGCACAGTATCTGGATGTGCCATTCGCACAGGAGGTCGTCGCCGTGGCAGAAGCCCTACAGACCTATGCTCCGCAGACGGACGTTGCCATCGAGCTGGGCGGCGAAGACGCCAAGATCATCTATTTTGAAGGTGGAAATGTAGAGCAACGTATGAATGGTATCTGTGCCGGAGGTACAGGTTCTTTTATTGACCAGATGGCATCCCTCTTGCAGACCGATGCAACCGGTCTTAACGAATATGCTAAAAATTACAAATCCATGTACTCCATCGCCGCTCGCTGCGGTGTATTTGCAAAGACGGATATCCAACCCCTGATCAACGAGGGAGCCACCAAGGAAGACCTGTCTGCTTCTATTTTCCAGGCAGTAGTCAACCAGACCATCAGTGGTCTTGCCTGTGGTAAACCGATCCGTGGACATGTGGCATTCTTAGGAGGCCCGCTTCATTTCCTTTCCGAGCTTCGGGAGTGCTTTATCCGTACTCTGAACCTTGATGAGGAACACACGATTATTCCGACATTTTCTCATCTGTTCGCAGCTTCCGGTTCCGCACTTCTCTCCAAGCGTGAGAAGGCCGTATCCGCACAGGATATGATTGATCGGCTGCACAACAAGATCCAGATTGCATTTGAGATCCAGCGACTGGATCCGCTGTTCAAGGACCAGGCAGAGTTTGACACCTTCAGTGAGCGTCACTCTCAGGCAAAGGTTGTGAAAAAAGACCTTGCCACTTACGAAGGAAACTGTTTCCTCGGAATCGATGCCGGTTCCACCACCACCAAGATCGCACTAGTCGGCGAGGACGGCTCCCTTCTGTATTCCTTCTATCATAATAACAACGGAAGTACTTTACATATTACGTTGGAAGCATTGAAGGATCTGTTTGACAAGCTTCCGCCCAAAGCACATATTGTCCGCTCCTGCTCCACTGGTTACGGCGAGGCTTTAGTAAAAGCGGCACTGATGCTGGATGAGGGCGAGGTGGAGACCATCTCCCATTATTATGCTGCTCAGTTCTTTGATCCGGATGTGGACTGTATCCTTGACATCGGCGGTCAGGATATGAAATGTATCCGTATTAAAAATCATACAGTTGACAATGTACAGCTCAACGAGGCATGTTCCTCCGGCTGTGGTTCCTTTATCGAAACCTTTGCAAAATCTCTGAACCTTTCGATCCAGGATTTCGCACAGGCAGCTCTCTTCGCAAAGCATCCCATTGACCTGGGAACCCGCTGTACGGTATTTATGAACTCCCGTGTAAAGCAGGCCCAGAAGGAAGGCGCCGGTGTGGATGATATCTCTGCCGGACTTGCTTACTCTGTCATTAAAAATGCACTGTTCAAGGTTATCAAAGTATCCGATGCTTCTTCCCTTGGAAAACACATCGTGGTACAGGGCGGTACTTTCTACAACAATGCTGTTCTCCGAAGCCTTGAGAAGATTGCCGACTGCAAAGTGATCCGTCCTGATATCGCCGGTATTATGGGCGCATTCGGTGCTGCACTGATCGCCAGAGAGCGTTATGAAGGCCAGGAGACTTCCATGCTGAGTAAAGAGCAGATGGAGACACTGGAATATTCCACTTCCATGACTAAATGCCACGGCTGTACTAACAACTGCCGTCTGACCATCAATAAATTTTCCGGCGGACGCCGCTACATCTCCGGCAACCGCTGTGAACGCGGACTTGGTAAAGAGAAGAAGAAAAATCCGGCTCCGAACCTGTTCGCTTATAAAAATGAACGCCTCTTCTCCTATGAACCGCTGGCAGAAGCTGACGCCAAGAGAGGTCTTGTGGGTATCCCCCGCGTCCTCAATATGTATGAAAACTACCCGTTCTGGTTCACATTTTTCACCAGACTGGGTTACCGGGTGGTACTCTCCCCAAGCTCTACCCATGAACTTTATGAGCAGGGTATCGAATCCATCCCCAGTGAGTCCGAGTGCTATCCGGCAAAGCTGGCTCATGGACATGTGAAATGGCTGCTGACCCACAACATTCCATTCATCTTCTTCCCCTGCGTTCCTTATGAGCGTTCGGAGTTCAAAGATGCCAACAACCATTACAACTGCCCGATCGTTACCTCCTATGCGGAGAATATTAAAAACAACATGGAAGAGCTGAAATCTGACCGTTTTGATTTCCGCAATCCATTCTTAAGCTTTGAAAGTCTGAAGGTCATGACCAACCGCCTGATTGAAGAATTCAATGGCGAGAAAGGTATGACTGCCGCTGAGATCACAGAAGCTGCAAAAGCTGCCTGGGAAGAACTGCGCCAGGCACGTCTTGACGTATGCAAGAAGGGTGAGGAAACTCTGAAATGGATGGAGGAGACTCATTCTCATGGCATTGTCCTTGCTGGCCGTCCGTATCACGTGGACAGTGAGATCAATCACGGTATTCCAGAGCTGATTAACAGCTATGGCATGGCAGTGCTCACGGAAGACAGTGTCTCCCATCTGACACAGCCTGACCGTCCGCTCCGTGTCATGGACCAGTGGATGTATCACTCCCGTCTGTATGCGGCCGCTGATTTTGTAAAGACCAGAGACGATCTGGATCTGATCCAGCTCAACTCCTTCGGCTGTGGCCTCGATGCTGTTACCACCGATCAGGTCAATGAGATCCTGACTAACTCCGGCAAGATCTACACCTGCCTGAAGATTGATGAGATCAGCAACCTGGGAGCTGCCCGTATCCGTATCCGTTCTCTGCTGGCTGCCATCCGCGTCCGCGAGAAAAAACAGGAGCCGAGAAAGATCGTCTCCTCCGCTTACGAGCGTGTGATCTTCACCGAGGAAATGAGAAAGAATTACACCATTCTCTGCCCGGATATGTCACCGATCCACTTTAATCTGCTGGAAGCTGCCTTCCGCTCCTGCGGATATCACATTGACGTCCTTCCAAGAGCCGGACGGAATGCAGTCGATCTTGGACTTAAATATGTAAATAATGATGCCTGCTATCCATCACTGATTGTCATCGGTCAGATCATGGAAGCCGTCTTATCTGGAAAATACGACCTTACTAAGACTGCAATTCTAATCTCTCAGACCGGCGGCGGCTGTCGTGCTTCCAACTATATTGGATTTATCCGCCGTGCACTGGCAAAAGCCGGTTACCCGGATATTCCAGTCATCTCCATCAACTTGAGCGGACTGGAGAAAAACCCGGGATTCAAATATACACCGGAAATGCTGTTCAAGGGACTGTATGCACTGGTCTTCGGTGATCTGTTCATGAAGGTGCTGTATCACACCCGTCCGTATGAACTGGTTCCGGGCGAGGCAAATAAAGTTTATGAGCGGCTGAATGGACGCTGCAAGGCATTTCTCATGCAGAAGCATCCGTCCTGGAGCAGCTATAAAAAGCTCTGTCAGCAGATCGTAGATGAATTTGACCATATTCTGGTAACTGATGAGAAGAAACCGAGAGTTGGTATTGTAGGCGAGATCCTTGTAAAATTCTCTCCGTCTGCCAACAATGGGCTGGTAGACCTGTTGGAGCACGAAGGTGCAGAAGCAGTTGTGCCTGACCTGATGGATTTCCTGCTGTACTGCTTTAAGAACACAGAATTTAAGGCGCAGTATCTTGGCAAGAAGAAAATGACCGCCCGCATGGGCCGCCTGGGTATCAAGGCACTGGAATTCTTCCGCAGCCCGGCCAACAAAGCACTAGAGAAGAGTACGCACTTCTCTCCGGCCTCCAATATCGACCATATGGCAGCCATGGCTTCTGATATTGTATCTCTTGGAAATCAGACCGGTGAGGGTTGGTTCCTGACTGCTGAGATGCTGGAGCTGATTGAAAATGATACACCAAACATCGTATGTACCCAACCATTTGCCTGCCTGCCAAACCATATCGTAGGCAAAGGTGTTATCAAGGAGCTTCGTCATCGTCATCCAAGCTCCAATATTGTAGCAATCGATTATGACCCGGGTGCAAGTGAGGTTAACCAGTTGAACCGTATTAAACTGATGCTGAGCACGGCATACAAGAATCTTGAACGCCGGAAGGAAGCGTAAGGTACATAGAAAACTTCTATAGGCATGAACGACTCTGCATATAAGGCTCGTATGAATTGGAGCGCTCTTATATTGCAGTGCCGCTCATGCCGGGAAGGTTTTCTATGCGGCAAAATTGACAGAGTTTTATTCACTTGGATATTCCTTCCAGAATAGTTGATCTGGATCAACATGATACTGCCAGCGACCGGAAAATTCATCGAAAGTGTTTATCATCACTTTTTCGTGTTTAACTATGTAATCTACTTGTTTTCCCAATAAACCCGTCATATTTTTATGCTGTTCTTCTAATTTTGAGAAAGCAATTACATAGGCATCCTGCAATTTTTCCAAGCTATCGTAGACTCCAAGTATTTCGTTATTATTTTCACTGTTTCTTACATCAAGTCCTTTTACAAGGACATAGTGCATTGGACGACTTTCTAATTCAGCAATATATGCTTGCAGATAGTTATTCCAATAGGCAGCTATCTGTGCTTCCGGTAATGCATCCGGTTCATCATAAAGATATGACATCAGTTCCTGTTCAGCCCTATATACTTCTCTCAAGACGGACTTGTTCTTCGGATCTGCTTTAATGATTTCAAAGAGTCGATGAATCGCATGTGTATAACCTTGTTTCCCATATGAAGCTCTTCCTCTCTCTTGGTTGTCCTTTTTGATCTTACCATGTTTTATAATGTGCTCAATTGATTCATCGATCCAGGACATTTGTTCGTTAAATGATTTAGGGAAATATATTTTTTCATCCATCTTATTCCATCAATTTTCTTTGTAGGCAATCGATCATTTTTTCTGTACGAAATTCTATGACTGCTTTCGATTTATCAAGATAATCTTCCATAAGTTTCAGATACTCTTCATCCTGATAATATTTTTTACCTCTACGATTCTCAGGCGCTGCTGTTATCAAGGTTCGTCTTTCTGAAGGTGTTTCGAAAAGCCAGACAGGTTTACCTTTCTCAAAATAGGGTTGAAGGAAAAATCGCTCTTCCCAATCTTTGATTTCCAAAAATGACGGATCATATTCAGGATTTTCATTAAGGTACGTTTCAAATTTAGTAAAATCAGTATCTCCGCATTTTAATTTATTCTGATAATCCGACACAGCCACCAGAAACCAGTCAAAATAATCTCTCATTGCTTCAATTTTTTCATTATCATAGTAACATCCTCTGGCTCCATTAATTCCTTGTGATAAAATAATTGATTTAATTAAAAAATCTGCGGAAGAAGCCAATTCAAGAACGAATGCATTGCGAAAAGGCAGATGTTTTAAAATCGGTGAATTAATCGATTCTACTCACATAGAAGTCCAACTGCTCTCAGATACTGAAGTTATTCCGTCAAGAGCCTTGACTGCATTATCCAGATCCATGATTACCCTGGATTCAGCTAATATTCTGGACGATCATATTTATCGTGGATGTGTATTAAAATCCGAAACTATAAAAACTTCTTGTAACATCAATATCACTAACATATCGGATGTCCAACTACTTACAACAATTACAGAAATGGTATTTGGTCAAACCAATATGAATAACAGGGATAAAAAACTGAGTCGGGAATATACAGAAAAAATACGTTCCATCATGCTCGAATATATCAATCAAAAAACATTGACTGATAACCAATTCAAAGCATAAAATAGCCAGCAAGCCTCCGGAATATAAGAGTGCTGCTATGAATTGGAGCGGACATTATGACGCAAAAATCCGGTCAGGGCGAACACTTCTTTTCGTGTCCGATCTGACCGGATTCTTTGTGTTATAATGTTCCGATACACTTCATACGAGCCTTATATCCAGAGACTTGCTGGCTGTGTAATCGAACTTTCTATCTAAGGGGCTGATGCCTCATGGATAATGTTGTACAAGAGATTACTCCTCGAACGGGATAACTGCTCCATCATATTTCTCGTTGATGAAGTTCTTGATCTCATCAGATTTGAGTACATCTACCAGTGCTTTCACACCTTCGTTTTCCTCATTTCCTTCTTTTACAACAACTACATTTACATAAGTTTTAGCTGCTTCAGAATCAGATTTCTCATATGCAAGGGAATCTTTTGATACAGAGAAACCTGCCTGCAGTGCATAGTTACCATTTAATACAACGCAAGCAACTTCATCAGCTACTCTTGCTACAGACTCTGCTGCCAGCTCTTCAATCTTTACGTTGTGCGGATTCTCAGCAATATCATTTACAGTTGCAGTCAGACCAGCACCATCTTTCAGAGTGATGATTCCATTATCCTGCAGAAGAAGCAGTGCACGTGCCTCGTTGGTAGTGTCGTTCGGTACTGCAATGGTATCTCCATCAGCAATTTCATCAAGACTTGCTTTGGTTCCCGGATAGATTCCGAACGGCTCATAGTGGATCTTACCAACCTCTACCAGGTGAGTTCCTTTCTCCTCGTTGAAGCTGTCAAGATACGGTACATGCTGGAAGTAGTTTGCATCCATCTCGCCACTCTCTACAACCTCATTCGGAAGTACATAATCATCGAACTCGGTAACTTCAAGATCCCATCCCTGCTCAGCCAGGATCGGTTTTGCTGCTGCCAGGATCTCTGCGTGCGGTGTTGCAGAAGCTGCTACAGTAATGGTTCCTTTGGTCTCAGTTGCTGCTGCATCGGTCTCTTCAGCATCTGCTGCGGTATCCTCTGCTGCGTCTTCTGTGGTCTCTTCTGTTGCAGTTGTGTCTGCTGCTTCCTCAGTCTTGCTTCCGCAGCCAGTCAGTACTCCGACTGTCAGTACACCTGCTAAAATGCTTGCTAATACTCTTTTTTTCATAATAAGGTTCCTCTCTTCCTTTTTATTATGAATTGCAAAATGCAATTACATACGTTTGATTAGTTTTATGATACCTTTTGCCTCTGATATCATATTTACTTTCTGTGGTCAAATTTGTTTGCCAGCATCATTCCGATAGTCTGGAATATCTGGAACAGAACGACCAGCAATACAACCGTGACGATCATGATATCCGTCTGCCATCTGGTGTATCCATACCGGATCGCGATAGCTCCCAGTCCGCCGCCTCCAACGGCACCAGACATGGCAGAATATCCAAGAATGGTTCCCAGAGAAATAGTTGCTCCAACCAGGAGAGATGTTCTGGCTTCTACCAAGAGCACTTTGGTAATAATTCTAAAATCTGACGCTCCCATAGATCTTGCCGCCTCGATCACTCCGGCATCCACTTCCTTCAGGGAAGACTCAACCATTCGAGCAATGTAAGGTGCTGCTGCCACAACCAGCGGAACGATCGTTGCCGTAGAACCATAACTTTTTCCGACTAACAATCTGGTAAATGGAATCAGCAGTACAAGCAAAATAATAAATGGAATACTTCTTACAATATTGACGATCACATCCAGAATCTTGTATACCAATGCATTGGGTCTGATTCCGTCCTTATCTGTTACTGTAAGGACAATTCCCATAGGAAGTCCTATAATATATCCGGCAATGGTGGAAACCAAGGTCATATAAAGGGTCTCTCCGATGCCGGCAATGATCATATTCGTTACTTCACTACTCCACATCGTCAGTCACCTCCTCAACTGCCAGTCCATGTTCTGTCAGATACTGTTCCATATCTACCTGCAGATGTCTGTCATCCGGCAGGCCTAAGATCATCTCGCCTTTCGCCACTCCGCCAACATTTTTCGTATCTGCTCTCCAGATATTAACCGGAGTTCCAAATTTCAGGATCATGTTTGCAATGACTGGTTCAAATGCAGACTGTCCGGAAAATACAATACGTAACTTTCGGTCTCCCTGGATCCGATCCATCAGAGCCGCTGTTCTTCCTTCTCTACGAATACCAGTCTCCGGTGAATCTTTCAGTATCAGCTCTCTAGCCGCTCTTGACTTCGGATGACTGAAAATATCCTCTACCAATCCATTTTCTACCAATGCGCCTCGCTCGATGATCGCCACACGGTTACAAATCTCACGGATCACTGACATCTGATGCGTAATGATCACAATGGTGATTCCAAATTCTTCATTGATGTGCTTCAGAAGTTCCAGGATCGATGCAGTAGTCTGCGGATCCAATGCACTGGTTGCCTCATCACAGAGCAGGATCTTCGGATTGGAGGCCAACGCTCTTGCAATGGCAACCCTCTGTTTCTGTCCACCGGACAGCTGTGCCGGATATGCTTTTTCCTTATCCTCAAGACCTACTGTTTTCAAAAGCTCTCTGGCCTTTTCCTTCGCTTCCTTCTTGCCAACTCCCTGGATCTGAAGTGGGAAACAGATATTGTCAATCACATTTTTCTGCATCAGCAGATTGAAATGCTGGAAAATCATGGCAATATCACTGCGCTGCTTTCTCAGTTCCTTCTCACTCAGATTTCCAAGATCTTTTCCTTCAATCAATACCTGACCTTCTGTTGGTCGCTCCAGATAATTCAGACATCGTACCAGTGTACTTTTTCCTGCTCCTGACATTCCGATGATTCCGTAGATATCTCCCGCTTCAATCGTAAGGTTGATATCCTTCAGTGCTTCTACATGAAGTCCTTTTTGCTCGAATGTCTTTGTCAGGTGTTTTACTTCTATTTCAGACATAACGTTTCCTTTCCCTTTTTATTGCAAAAAAATAACAGGCACCATCGCGAAGATGATTCCTGTCGATTTTTCTTTTATCAAAAATCAAGCCGAAGCATCTGACGCATCACACATAATCTCTGTTCTCATACCCATAGACATACACATGCCTTTCATCATGCCGCTGCACATCCCTGAGGTATTCATGAAAAATGTTGTTGTCATCATCGTCCGGTTCTCCTTTCTGTTGTATTTGGATCTCTCCTGTTCACAATGGCTATTATAACAAGATCAGAAAAAAAGTGTTAATACACGTAACCTTGAGTCCGTTATAGGTATAACCTATAACTAATCCATAGGATTTACATGGCCTTTTCCTTGTATTTCTTCAGTTCTTTCACATAGATTTCCCCAATGTGGCTGATCTTTGCACCCTTCCTCTTCAGATAACCAATCTTCATCTTCTCTGTCTCTTTCAATGGGATTGCCACATACTCATCCCCATTAAGGTCCTCACAGATGATACCTGAGCACAACGTGTAAGCATTGAGTCCCCTCATGAGATTTAGCAGAGTGGCCCGGTCATTCGCCTTGATCAATCGACGGTATTCGTAGGTACTTTTCATCTCCTCTGCCAGATACAGCGAACTGTTCTTTCCCTGATCAAAGGACAGACATGGATACTCATCCAACTCCTCCATAGAGATCACGTCCTGCTTTGCCAGTGGATGCCCTGCCCACAAATATACAAACGTATTACACTGAAACAGTTCCACAAATTCAAGACCATTCTCCTTGAACATCTTGTTCAGAACCTGCTCATTAAAATCATTTTCACAAAGCACACCAATCTCACTTTTAAAATCCTTCACGTTCTCGATCACGCTGGCTGTGGTTGTCTCGTGCACTGCAAACTCATACTGCTCCATGCCAAACTGCTTCACTGTCTCCACAAAGGCTTTCACTGCAAAAGTATAATGCTGAGTGGAAACACTGAATTTCTCACGGGTCTTCTTGTCAATGTATTTGGATTCCAACAATCCAAACTGCTCCGTCACCTGACCGGCATAGCTTAAAAATTCTTCTCCCTCCGGTGTAATGACAATTCCACGGTTGGATCGCAGAAAAATGTCAAACCCCACCTCCGACTCCAGTTCGCGGATCGTCTCCGACAGACTGGGCTGGGAAATAAATAACTGCTTCGCCGCCTCATTGATAGAACCGCTGCGGGCGATCGTCAGGGCGTATTTTAACTGTTGAAGCGTCATGGTTGTCTCTCCTTATCTTTTCAATTCTTTCAGGATCTGCTTCTGCTCATCTGTGATCCGATAACTTTCTCTCGCCTTCTGGATCGTTTTATTATGCACCCAGACGGAAAGTCTGTCTTCCTGAATATAAGGAAATGCAGCATCCCACTGTTTGGCAAGTGCCGTAGCAAAAAACCAGGCAATCATCATATTTACATAGTATTCCTCTGACTGCACCTGCGCCGGAATCTCCAGATACTCTGGCTTAAAATCCTCATCCAGATAAAAGCTCATCAGCATTTCCATACCAAACCTGCAGGTGTAAGTATGTTCCGATGCTGACCAACCCCGTATCTTTTCAATTAACTCCGACCTATGCCGCTTAAACACTTTCGGTGACATGATATCGCACACTGCCCAGTTATCTATATATGGAAGAAACCGCTCTGTCTCTCTGATACACCGATCGTAATCCTTGATCTCCGAGATCAGAATTGCATGTAAAATATCTTCATCATAGTATGTATGGGAAAGTTCTTCCAGAAATGCTTGTACCGCCTCCGGCTCCTCCTTCGTCAACTGCTTTGCCAGCTTTCTCATGACCGGAATACGAACTCCTATGATCCGTTCCTTCGCTATCGTTGGGACCAGTCTGCTCTGAAATTCTCCATAAGGCTTATCCTGCAGTGCAAATATCTGTTGCTGTATGGTCATGCGTGCTCTCCTAATATCTCCAATGTTTTCTGATCCATCTTTCCATCAAAATACTTGTCCAATACCTGCTGGAAAATCTTTACGCTTGGCACCGCTTGGGAAAATAATGTCATAGAAGATCTTAATTTCAAATCATCAGGATATCCCATCACATCTTCTGCATCATTCGCAGAAAGCCCAAGCAAAACACCACAGATCTCGATCATATGCGCTCCCAGCATCGGATGCTGCATATAAGCCCTCGCTTCCTCCAGATCCGCAATCGCATAAAATCTGGAAGTACTGCTGAGTCCAAGTCCCACAATCTGCGGAAATATGTACCACATCCAATGGCTTTGCTTTCGTCCCTCACGGATCTCTTCCAAAGCTCTGCTGTATGACCGGTCATGCGCCTCCACAAAACGACTAAGATCTGCTTCTCTTCCTCTGGAATCTCTCACGACATATCCCCCTCTCTATTTTCTCATCAATCTCCAGCAACCCCGTCTGCCATCAAATCAGACTGTACTGCATCCACTCATAATGCAGCTTCGATCCTTCCACAATCTCCGGCGGAAGAAGCTCACGTGCAACAGTCTTCAGTTCCCCCTCCGGCATGTCAATGCGCTGTAATAACGCGTAGTCTCCGTCAATTCTTTCTACAATGTAGTCACAGGTTAGCATAGGTAGATTCCTTTCTATTGTTTATTCTATTTTTAGCAAAACTCAAATACATATAGTTCTATTATATCGTGTCTGGTTTTGACTTAAATTCTCACTCCCACATGGGGAGTGTTTGGACTAGTTACGGTACAATCACCATATCTATCTTCCATGTTTCAAACATCGTTTTCTTATATAGAAACGTCACCAAAAACATAAATTTACACTTATGTCTCTGTAAATAGCATTATACAGTATTTATGATTCACTTTACAATCAAGATTTTGTACAAATCGTCTCTTACCCACCTATCCAAAATATGCTATACTTGCCTCTGTTACAACACAACAAATCAAGAGAAATGAGGTGTACACCTATGTCTGATACAACAACTGTTCACGATCAATATTATGAGATGGCAAATGCACCAGTCAACCGAATCATTCCGAAGCTGGCTGTGCCAACCATTATCAGCATGCTGGTCACATCTATTTATAATATGGCTGATACCTTTTTTGTAAGTCAACTTGGTACCAGTGCTTCTGGTGCCATCGGCATCGTATTTTCTGCCATGGCGATCATACAGGCACTGTCCTTCATGGTCGGTATGGGAAGCGGCAATTACATTGCCCGTTCCATCGGTGCCGGAAAGCGGCAGCTTGCTGAACAGGTGGCTTCTGTTGCATTTTTTACGGGATTGATCATCGGACTGCTGATTGCAGTTCTGGGAAATCTGAGTCTTAGAAATGTAGTATTTTTCCTTGGCGCCACAGAGACCATCGCACCTTTTGCCCAGGACTATGCACGTTATATTTTCCTGGCCGCACCATTTATGGTCACTTCATTTATTATGAATAATCTGCTTCGGTTTCAAGGAAAAGCTCTGTTTGCCATGGTCGGTATCACTACCGGAGGAATCCTGAATATGATCCTGGATCCTATCTTTATCTTCAGTCTGGGACTTGGAACTTCCGGTGCAGCATTGGCGACTGCTCTGTCACAGGTGATCAGTTTCTGCATTCTACTTTTTATGTGCAATACAAAAAAGGAATGTATCACGATCCATCCGAAGAATTTTCGTCCAACCTTAAGTATCTACAAAAATGTGATCTACGGCGGTATTCCATCCCTTGGCCGTCAGGGGATCGCCAGCGTTGCAACCATCATCATGAATGTAATGGCTCATCCTTACGGAGACGCAGCAATCGCTGCCATGTCTATCGTCAGCCGTTTTATGATGTTCATCAACTCCGCCATCATTGGATTCGGTCAGGGATTTCAGCCTGTCTGCAGCTATTGCTTTGGTGCGAAGATGTATGGCCGCGTCAAAGAAGCCTGCTGGTTCTGTATCAAAGTCAGCACAGCAATCCTGCTGGTTTTCTGCGTTACTGGTTTTGTTTTCTCCGGACACATCATAGAACTGTTCCGAAAAGGCGATCCTGATGTCATCCGCATCGGTACATTGGCTTTGAGATTGCAGCTTGTGACACTTCCTTTACAGGGTGTGATCATTATGGGAAATATGATGCCCCAGTCGATCGGCTATGGCATCCGTGCCACACTGGTCTCCATCGGCCGCCAGGGACTCTTCCTGATCCCGGCACTGCTGATCCTGACACCAATCCTCGGTCTTCTGGGAATCCAGATCTCCCAGCCCATCGCCGACCTCTGCACCTTCTTCCTTGCAGCCTTCGTCATGAACGGAATCTTCAAAGAAATGGATGCCGCCAAATAAAACCCGGGAAGCACATACATATGCAACCTCGAAAAAGCCCGTGAAGCACACCTACATATATAACCTCGAAGAAGCCCAGGGAGTGCTTACATATAAGAGCGCTGCTATGAATTGGAGCGGACTGCATGACAGAAAAATCCGGTCAGAGCGAACACTTCTTTTTAGTGTCCGATCTGTCCGGATTCTTTTTGTTATGCTGTACGATACACTTCATACGAGCCTTATATGTATGCGCTTCCTGGGCTATTCACAGACTGCATATCTTCATGTGCTCCCGGGCTTCTCACCTATTCAATCTGCTCCGCAAACATGAGGCAGAAACTGATAAGCAACAGGATGCAAGATCCCCAGATCACCGGCACGCCATAATGAATGGAGAGATTTCCACCAATTCCGGCACCAACAGCAAAGAGGAAGATCACACCAAAATAATGTCCCACCTGCTCCAGCTGCTGCTTTTTATGATTTCTCATGAAAGCGGATAATGCTGCCATTCCGCTTCTCAGATTGCCAATACACATGGTGCTTGCATAGGCATATCCATCCACTTTACGAAATGCCTGTACCTGCATGGCACATGCAAAGGATACCAGTGCAGTTGCTCCCATGTTCATCTCTGCCGGCATGAATCCTACAACAAGCAGGATCAGGATCTCCATCAGCAAGATGCTCTGTCTCCAATGGAGTTTTTTTGCATAACGGAACCGTTCTGCGATTCTCTCAGCTACCAGTACACCTCCTGCAAAAGCCAGAAGTGGCACCAGATATCGAAGTCCCTTCTGCCAGTTTCCGGTCATCAGGTTCTGACTCATAAGGACTACGTTTCCAGTCTGTGCATTGGAAAAGACTTCATTTCTGGTGTTATAGGTATATGCATCCTGAAAACCGCCAGATAATGCCAGAAATGCATTATTGATAAATGCCTCTGACATTTGCTGCTTTTTTGATAACTTGTAAAAACTTTTCATGATGATTAATTTTGATGCTCCTTTAGATACGCTTTTCTTCCATCATCATAAAGGTTATTACCCTCGCTGTCAATAATAACTACTAACGGCATATCTTCTACGTACAATTTTCTGAGAGCTTCTGCACCCAAATCCTCATATGCGATCAGTTCACATTTCTTGATACATTTTGCAAGCAGTGCTCCTGCTCCGCCGATCGCTCCGAAATACACACCACTGTATTTTTTCATAGCATCCACTACTTCCGGAAGTCTTGCTCCTTTTCCGATCATACCACGGGCACCTACAGACATCATGGTTGGTGCATACGCATCCATACGTCCGCTGGTGGTCGGTCCTGCACTTCCGATGACCTGTCCTGGTTTTGCCGGTGTCGGTCCTACATAATAAATCGTTGCATCCGCAGGATCAAAAGGAAGCTTCTCGCCTCTTGCCAATGCTTCACACATTCTCTTATGTCCAGCATCACGGGACGTATAGATGGTGCCGGTCAGGAGAACACTGTCCCCTGCATGCAGAGTCTTTGCCAGTTCTTCGGTCAATGGTAATGTAATCTTTCTTGCTGCCATCTAAATCACCTCCGTCTTATGGCGTGTCACATGACAGTTGATATTGACTGCACAAGGCATGCCTGCAATATGGGTCGGTAAAGTCTCGATATTCAGTCCGATTGCTGTGGTCTTTCCTCCAAATCCCTGCGGTCCGATACCAAGCTTATTGATCTTCTCCAGCATCTCCTTTTCCAGATCTGCATAGAACGGATCCGGATTTTCGGAATCCAGCGGACGCATCAAAGCTTTCTTAGCCAACAGCGCACATTTATCAAAGGTTCCTCCAATACCAACGCCAACCACCATAGGCGGGCAGGGATTCGGACCTGCGGTCTCTACGACTTCCAGGATAAAGTCCTTGATTCCCTGAAGTCCTGCTGAAGGCTTGAACATACGGATCATGCTCATATTTTCGCTGCCAAAGCCTTTCGGTCCTACGGTCACTTTGATCTTGTCACCAGGCACGATCTCTGTATAGAGCATTGCCGGAGTATTATCCCCTGTATTGCCTCTGCGAACTGGATCTTTCACTACAGATTTTCGTAAATATCCTTTATCATAACCTCTGCGTACACCTTCATCAATTGCTTCTGCAAGATCTCCGCCTGTCAGATGTACATCCTGTCCGATCTCCAGGAACACACAGGCCATACCTGTATCCTGACAGATCGGTACATTCTCTGCATCCGCAATTTTATAATTTTCAATGATATTATCGAGTACCCCCTGGGCGATCTCCCCATCCTCGCAGGCACGGCAATGCTCAATGGCACATTTCACATCGGACGGAAGATGCTCATTTGCCTCGATGCACAGTCTCTCGACCACATCCGTGAGCTGACTGACATTTACTTCACGTATCATGATAAACCTCCTCTTATGGAACTTTTTGTCTATTGTAACACGGACAGACATAGGATGCAAAATCTTCCTGTGTCTGTCCGTCCAGTTTTATCAATTATCGCTGCTCATGTCTTGCATAATTCGGCAGAAGCATCGGCGACATTTTTCCTGTATGAATATCTGCTTGCTCCAGTTCATCTTCATAATGATAAATATGATCCAGATTCAGCTTGCCAAGCTCAACATCCTTGCATTTTGCTGCAGCCTTTTTGCCGGCATTACGTCCAAATACGATCACATCCAGCAGGGAATTACCCATCAGCCGGTTGGTTCCATGAATTCCGCCTGCTGCTTCTCCTGCAACTAAGAGGTTCGGGATCTCTTTTGTAAATCCATCTCCATTGATCTCAAGTCCTCCATTCTGGTAGTGAAGGGTCGGATAGATCACGATCGGAACTTTTCTCATGTCAATGCCATAGTTCATGTACATACGGAACATTGCCGGAATCCGTTTTTCAATGGTTCCTTCGCCTCCAAGGATCTCGATCATCGGAGTATCCAGCCATACACCTTTGAGTCCGCCCGGAACTTCTACACCGCGGCCTTCTCTGCACTCACGGATGACGCCGGAAGCGTTGACATCACGGGTCTCCAGCGGATGAATATAAGCTTCACCCTCAGCATTGACCAGCTGAGCACCGACAGAACGTACTTTTTCTGTTACCAGCGCACCAAGGATCTGAGAAGGATATACAGCTCCTGTCGGATGATACTGGATAGAATCCTGATACAGCAGTGCTGCACCGGCACGGTATCCTAACACAAGTCCATCTGCTGTTGCTCCATAGTGGTTAGAGGTCGGGAATCCCTGGTAATGCATTCTTCCTGCACCGCCGGTTGCGATCACAACTGTTTTGGCTCTTGCCACCATATAATCACCGGTCTCCATATTCTGGAGAACGGCTCCTGCAACCTGACCTTTTTCATCTTTCAGAAGCTCTACAGCAGAGGTGAACTCAACCACCGGAATTCCCAGATTCAGAACTTCATCCCTGATGGTACGCATGATCTCAGATCCAGAATAATCCTTTGCTGCGTGCATTCTCTTTCTGGAAGTTCCGCCACCGTGAGTGGTGATCATGGTTCCATCTGTCTCTTTATCAAACTCAACACCCAGTTCATTGAGCCATTTGATCGCATCCGGGGCTTCCATAACCAGTCTCTTTACAAGCTCTGGTTTTGCAGCGAAATGTCCGCCACCGAAGCAATCCAGATAGTGCTGTACCGGAGAATCATTCTCCTTATCTGCTGCCTGGATTCCTCCCTCTGCCATCATTGTATTGGCATCACCGATTCTAAGCTTGGTTACGATCATAACGTCTGCTCCGGCGTTGTGCGCCTCAATGGCACAGGAAGAACCTGCTCCGCCGCCGCCGATCACAAGCACATCCACATCATAATCAATTTTTGTAAGGTCGATCTTCTCATGGAGCAGACGGCTGGTGGAATGCAGCATCTCTGCCAGCTCCAGCGGTGCCTTCTGTCCTTTGTTCGGTCCCACCTTGATCTGGGCAAATGCATCTGGATTATAATCCGGATGGAACTCTTTCAGAAGAGCATCCTTTTCATCTGCGGTCAGACGTCTGGGCTCTGTTGCCATACGCTCTGCTCTTGTAGCTTCTACCTTTTTGACCGACTCCATCATATTTTCTGGATATGGTGCATACATTTTTCATGCCCTCCCTATTTTTCAATCTCTCTGTTGTTATAAAGCTCCTGCATCTCCGTAATCGGCTTGTGCATGATCTGCTCGATCAGATCATCATAAGCACCTTCATGGATCTCCTCCACACGTTTGGTCAGATGCTTTGCTTCCGGAGCAATGTATTTACCAGTCAGACGTCTTGCCAGCAGTCCCACCATCGAATGAGAGATCTCTGCCGGACAACGAACAGAACAGCATCCGCAGCTTACGCAGTCAAAGGACTCTTCTGCACATTTCTCCAGTTCTCCTCTCTGTGCATAAGCAATATACTGCATGACATTAAGACTCTGGGTACAGGCTTTGGTACAGGCATTACAACCAATACAGCTGTAGATCTCCGGATAAAGTTCCATCATCACCTGCTGACCCGGCTTCAGATCATTGATATCATAGGTTCGTTTATCTGTCGGGAAGAACGGAATGCTTGCCACATACATGCCTTCCTGTACCTGTGTCTGACAGGCCAGACAGGTCTTCAGCTCATTCTTTCCCTTGATTCTGTAAATGGTTGCACAGGCACCACAGAAACCGTGGCGGCAGCCACATCCTCTCTTTAATGTATATCCGGCATATTCCATAGCAGTCATGATGGTCAGATCTGCAGGAACACTGTATTTCTTACCGAAGAAATAGACATTTACCATATTTTCCATTTTCGTCATCCTTTCTCTAGTACTCCGCAGGCATCTCATCCAACTCATCGCAACGGAATACCGGGCCGTCTTTGCACACATATTTGGTTCCAATATTGCAGCGTCCACATTTACCAACACCGCACTTCATACGAAGCTCCAATGTGGTATAGACCTGATCTCTTGAAAATCCAAGTTCTTCCAGACCTGCAAGTACAAACTTGATCATAATAGGCGGTCCACATACCAGAGCGGTCTTATCCGTGTCAAATCCAATCTCTTTTAAATAGGTTGGAACAAATCCCACATGACCGTCCCAGCCTTCCTGTTCCCGGTCAATAGTCAGATATACATTGACATTTTCTGCCTTCATCCAGACTTCCTGGATCTCTTTTAACTGTACCAGATCATCTGCGGAACGGGATCCATATAAAATATCAACGGTTCCGTAATCTGCCCGGTTGTCCAGCACATAATTGATTACAGAACGAAGTGGTGCAAGTCCGATACCTCCGGCGATAAACAGCAGATTTTTACCTTTCAACTTATCCTCCACCGGAAAATGGTTTCCATAGGGTCCGCGGACGGTGATCTCATCGCCTACTTCCAGGCTGTGCAGCATCTCTGTCAGACTTCCGCATTTCTTGATACTGAACTCCTGATATTCTTTATTGGTCGGTGAAGAAGTAATAGAAAACATTCCTTCACTGACTCCCGGTACACACAGCATGGCACACTGTCCAGGCATATGTTCAAATAATTTTCCACCCTCCGGAGCATTGACCCGGAACGTCTTTACATCCGGTGTCTCCTGACGGATATCCGTGATCACTCCAACCTGAGGGATCAGCACATCTTCTGTATAGTTTTTATGACAGGTACATTCGCTCATGCCTTTTCTCCCCCTTCTTTTTCAAATGCTTTGATCACTTTTACAATATTCAGGGCAGACGGACATTTTTCCACGCAGCGGCCACAGCCAACGCAGGAATACATGCCCTTATTGTTTGCCGGGAAATACACCAGCTTGTGCATAAAACGCTGACGGAATCTCTGCATCTGGCTGGTACGGTTATTTCCGTGTGCCATCATGGTGAAATCTGAATACATACAGGAATCCCAGCAGCGGAACCGTTTCACGCCATGTCCCGTATCATAATCTTTGATATCATAGCACTGACAGGTCGGACATACAAAAGTGCAGGTACCACAAGCCAGACAAGGTTTGTAAAGCTCCTCCCACAGCGGAGAATCGAATCTCGTCTCTGTTGCATTTCCATCCCAGCCTTCCAAAGAGAGATGGCTGTATGGAAGCTTCTCTACGATCGCACGGATCGCTGTCTGTTCTTCAGAAAGCTTCTTCTCGTCTTCTGTATCTGCATTCGTCAAAAGTCCTGACAGAATTTTCGTCAATGTCTGTCCCTTCTCAGTCAGGGCTTTCCAGTACAGTTCTTCTCCTGCAAACCAGGCTGCCACATCTGCAGCCGGTTCTGCACAGTCAATACCAAATACCTTGCAAAAACAGCTTTCCTCCGGCTCATGACAGGCAATCGCCACCATGGTTCCATGCTCTCTTCTTGCTGCATAAAAGCTGTCCACCGGATCTGCTAAAAACACCTGATCCAGCACCTTCACACCCTGTACATCACAGGCTCTCATGCCAAATACGGTAAATCTCTGCTCTTTTAACGCTTCCGGCTCGACTTTGAGCTTGCGTCCTTCCCGTTCACAAGTATAGAGATTTTCACTCTGGGGGAAGAAAACATCTTTCGGAGACTTTACGCTTTTTAATGTATCAATATCTACCTCGGCATCCTCGGACCAGGGGCCAAAATTTACTTTTCCAGCGGTTTTCACCGGCACATACAGTTCCTGCTCTGCGGCAATGGCACGGAATAATGCCGTCAGATCTTCTTTTTTAATCTTGTACATCCATTATCCCCTTTCTCCCACAATGCTGGGTTCCACATCATCAAATGTATAGTTCGTCAACGGGCCTTTGCTGTCGCTATCTTCACCGGCCTGGTATTCGCCGTAAAACTGATCAATATCTTTGATAAATTTCCGATTGAACAGGTGCAGAGGAATTCCCTGCGGACAGACACGGCTGCACTCTCCACAATCTGTACACCGGCCTGCTACATGGAAGGCACGGATAATGTGAAACATCTTTTCTTCAAAAGAATCACTGTTTGCTTTCTGAGCACTGTCAAATTTTGTGCTATCAAACACACATTTTCTGCAGCTGCAGGCCGGGCAGACATTTCGACATGCATTGCAGCGGATACATTTGCTCAGTTCTTTCTGGAAAAATGCAAATCTCTCTTCCGGGCTCATGGCCTCGATCATCTCTACCTCTGCAAAACGGTCTGCATCCTTGGTCTCTCTGGACTCACCGATCAGTTCATCGTAAATCTTGTGTTCTTTTCCCTTGCACACATGACAGCGGGATAACATGGCATCCTTATATTCTACTGTTTTCTCTCCATACAGGGTTTCCACCGTCAGTGTGTCTGCCTCATTTTCAATCTGGGCACCTTTGATATCTGTGATACCCTTGATGCCTGTCTCGCGGATCTTTTCGATATCAAGCTTACCTCTGCAGCCCACACCAATAATATATGCTTTTTCACGATCTACTCTGTGTTCTTTTATCAACTGGTTAAAACTATAGGTATCGCACGGCTTCAGGCAGACCAGTGTCTTTCCATCCAGTTTAGAAGCCTCGATCATATATTTACTTAAATTCGCTCCGCAGAATCCGTCGTATACAAACTCTTTCAGACTTTCTTCGGTCTCAAAATATGCCGGTTCCGGATTCCAGGGCATATCTCCGGCTTTCCAGCCAAGCACTCTTGCCACAGTTCCATCAGCAAGCAGCTCTTTTGCCCTCTTTATCAGTTCCTGCATCGTAAATCCTCCAATCTCACATTTCTGCCAAGAGATGTGATCTTCTCTACAAATTCATTCATAGTCTGTGAGAATTTTACACCCTCTGCTGCAGATACCCATTCTACACGGGTACGGCCATTTTCCACTCCGATGAAATCCAGCATGGAAAACAGTAATGTCATACGGCGTCTTGCATAGAAGTTACCAGTTGAATAATGACAGTCTCCTGGATGACAGCCGCACAGGATCACTCCGTCTGCTCCTTTTTCGAAAGCACGGAGAATAAACATCGGATTTACACGGCAGGAACAGGGAACGCGGATGATCTTCACATCTGCCGGATAGGAAAGTCTGCTGCTTCCTGCCAGATCAGCTCCTGCATAACTGCACCAGTTACAGCAGAAAGCAACGATCTTAGGTCTGAATGTTGTTTCGTTGTTTTCTATCGACATATTGCATCTACCTCCGCGATAATCTGTCTGTTGGAGAATCCCTTCAGATCCATGGCTCCGGACGGACATGCAACCGTACATGCACCACAGCCCTGACAAAGTGCTCCATTTACCACTGCCACTCTTCTGGTCTCACGGATACCATGATCGTTGACCTGATGATCCTCATAGGAAATAGCTCCATAAGGACATACATTTGCACAGGTCGAACATCCATTACACAACAGCTCATCTGACTGTGCGGTACACGGATTGGTAGTCAGCTTATCTTTTGCAAGCAATCCGATAACTTTGACTGCTGCGGCACCTGCCTGTGCAACGGTCTCAGGAATATCCTTTGGTCCCTGACATACACCGGACAGGAAGATTCCTGCAGTCGGTGACTCTACCGGACGAAGCTTTGCATGGGCTTCTGTCAGGAAATTATTGGTATCAATGCTGGCAGTCAGCATGGTTGCGATCTTTCTTACATCCGGATTAGGCTCTATGGCAGCTGCCAGGACGACCATGTCGGCTTCTTTTTTGATCTGCTTATTGTCCAGCAGGTCCACACCCTGCACCAGAAGCTTTCCATCCGGCTGCGGGATTACTTTGCCTACCTGTCCTTTGATGTAATTCACACCATACTGCTCTACGGCTCTTCTGTAGAACTCATCAAAGTTCTTACCAGGTGTACGCACATCAATATAAAATACCGTCACATTTACATCCGGGTATTTATCACGGATCAACATAGCATGCTTGGCGGTGTACATACAACAGATCTTGGAACAGTAGCTCTTTCCTCTGTCATCCGCACAACGGCTTCCAACACACTGGATGAATACCATCTCTTTTGGTGCTTTTCCATCGGACAGGCGCTCCAGATGTCCTTTGGTCGGTCCTGCCGCATTCATAATACGCTCCAGCTCCAGAGAGGTAATGACGTCTTTACTCTGGCTGTATGCATATTCATCATAATTGTCAAGCTTGATCACATCAAAACCAGTAGCAACTACGATTGCTCCATATTTCTGTGTAATGATCTCATCCTGCTGGTCATAGTCAATAGCTCCGGCCTGACATACTTTTGAACATACACCACATTTTCCGGTTTTAAATTTGATACAGTTTTCGCGATCAATAACCGGTACATTGGGAATTGCCTGTGCGAATGGAGTGTAGATTGCTGTACGGTTTCCCAGACCTCTGTTAAATTCACTCGGGATCTTCTTGGACGGACACTTTTCCTGACAGACACCACATCCGGTACACTTGTCCATATCCACGCTTCTTGCTTTTTTACGGATATCTACTGTAAAATCACCAACAAATCCACTGACTTTTTCTACTTCACTATATGTATAGATCGTGATCTTTTCATTGGATGCTGCATCTACCATCTTCGGAGTGAGAATACATGCAGAACAGTCCAGTGTCGGGAATGTCTTGTCAAGCTGTGACATTCTTCCTCCGATACTTGGCGTCTTCTCCACAATATCCACTTCATATCCAGCATCTGCAATATCCAGTGCTGTCTGAATACCGGCGATACCGCCTCCGATGACCAGAGCTCTCTTAGTGACCTGACTCTCTCCTGGTGTCAGCGGTGCATTCAAATTGACTTTTGCAATGGCAGCACGCGCCAGGATCACTGCCTTCTTGGTTGCCTCTTCCATATCCTTATGGATCCAGGAACAATGCTCACGGATATTGGCAATCTCTACCATATACGGGTTTAAGCCCGCCTTCTTTGCTGCATTTCTGAAGGTGGTCTCATGCATACGGGGTGAGCAGGAACAGACAACCATTCCTGTCAGATGCTTTTCTTTGATAGCTGCAGCGATCTTTGCCTGACCAGCTTCTGAGCACATATACTGATAGTCCTCTGCATGAACCACACCTGGCTCCTGCTGAACCATTTCTACTACTTTTTTCACATCTACCGTTGCAGCGATATTACTGCCGCAATGACAGACAAATACTCCGATTCTCTGCATCGGGTCACCTCCTGTATCTTCTGAACGCACTGACAAGAAGCTGCTGCGGCAGTTCTTCATCCAGCAGTTCCGGGATCTCATCTGCGGTCAGATAGTTCTGTCCACGCTGACGAATCACCAGCTGTCTTGCTGCATCGATCAGTTTTCCTGGTTTCACATCTCTCGGACAACGCTCTACACACGCAAAGCAGGAGAGACATTTCCACAGAGATTTCGATTGTACCAGTGCTTCAATATTTTCATTCTGCACATAGGAGACAAACTGATGCGGTTTGATATCCATCTCGTCAAATGCCGGACAGGACGCCGAGCATTTTCCGCATTTCATACATTTCAGCGGATTCACGCCGCTGATCTCCTTGATCTTTTCAGCCTGTGAGCTTACTGTATTCATGCGTTGTCTACCTCCTCTTTCACACCAAGGGCTTCTGCCAGAAGCTCTGTGAAATAATAAATTGGAAGATCTCCTGCGGTATTTTTATTCAGGTTATACATGCAAAGGGGACAGGCGGTGATCAGCATGTCTGCTCCAAATCCTTCCGCACTTTCCACGATCTTGTTGCACATGTTCTTTGCCATGTCTTTTTCTTTCAATGAAATGTAACCGCCGCAGCACTCATTCCGATATGGATAAATGACCGGCTCTGCTCCCAGTGCCCGGATAAAATCTTCCATGATCTTCGGATTTTCCGGATTGTCAAATTCCAGAACTTTTCCAGGACGGAGCAGCAGACATCCATAATAAGCACCTATTTTTTTGCCTGTCAGCGGATGGGTCACTTTTTCTTTAATCGCATCGAATCCGACCCGGTCACGGAGTACTTCCAGATAGTGGAGCACATTGGTCTCTCCCTTGTAGGACTCTTCCAGCTTCAGATAGTTGTTGGCTCTGGTCTGAATATCCTCCACATGCTTCATATCATCGTTGACTCTCTTCAACACATGATGGCAGGCGGAACAGACGGTGATCAGTTCCTGTCCTTTTTCTTTGGCAGCCTGAAGTGCACGGATGGATGCAAGCTTGGTTGCGATCTCATCGCTGCCCAGCGGATATACACCGCCGCAGCACTGCCAGTCTTCGATCTCTTCCATCTCAAATCCAAGAGCCTCTGCAGAAGCTCTTGCATAAGCGTCAAGATCTCTGGCTTTGTTCTTCAGAGTACAGCCCGGATAATAACTGTATTTCATAGCCTGATGATCCTTTCTTTGTCTCGTAAAAATAATTTTACAGGTTGATCTGTGCGATCACAGATTTCAGTGCTTCTGCACTGGCCTGAAGTTTCTTTGTCTCTTCTTTGTTCATTCTCATAGGAATCTTACCGCTGATACCCTTCGGTCCAACCAGCGTCAGTGTACTTAAACATACGTCTTCCACACCATACTCGCCATGCATCATGGAAGATACCGTCACAACGGTCTCTGAAGATGCCAGCAGGGTCTTGCAGAGCTGACATACGGATCTGGATACGGCATAGAAGGTAGCTCCCTTCTTCGCGATCACGATACCGCCGGATTTCCGTACATACTCGATCATCTCGTCTTTATCGATAGGTTTTATGTCTTTGCCCATATGCTGCGCCACATTTACGTACTCATCCACATGGATACCGGAAACATAGACACCTGTCCAGGGAATGAAAGAAGTATCGCCATGCTCACCAAATACATAAGCATGAATATTTTTCTGTGCCACCTGAAGCTTTTCAGATAATCCGCAGCGAAGTCTTGCTGTATCCAGGATCGTACCAGAACCGATGATCTGACGCTCAGGCAGACCGGAGATCTTCGTAAATACATAAGTCATGATATCCACCGGATTACTTACGATCACATATAATGCATTGGGTGCTTCTTTAACAATCTGAGGGGTAATGCTCTTTAAGATATTAACATTCGTCTGTGCCAGATCAATACGGGTCTGTCCTGGCTTTCTTGCGATTCCGGAAGTAATGATCACAATGTCAGAATCCTTGGCATCTGGATAATCACCGGCGATGATCGAGATAGGCTCACGGAAACAGGTTCCCTGTTCAATATCCATAACCTCGCCCTCTGCTTTGTCCTTGTTGATGTCGATCATAACGATCTGGGATGCCAGTTCTTCCTGGGACAGAGAATATGCAATCGTAGATCCTACACTTCCTGCTCCAATGATGGTAATCTTTCTGCTCATAGGTACTCCTTTCAAGTAAGACATTTTTGTTATTTTTTTAACAAATTACTTCAAAAAAATTGCCCGAGTGACCGGGCAACTCATTGTTAATAAAGTAACATAATGTTAAAAAAATATCAATACTAAATCTATTCCTTTTTGTTATTGATTCTCAATTTGCCAGTCAATAGGCTCCATACCATGTTCTTTCAGGAATTCATTCGCCTTGCTGAAATGCTTGCATCCAAAGAAACCGCGATACGCAGACAGTGGACTGGGATGGGGTGCTTCCAGAATCAGATGCTTCGGATTGTTCAACATGGATCTCTTCATCTGCGCCGGTCTTCCCCAGAGCATAAATACCATAGGTCTGTCCTGCTCATTGAGCACACGGATAGCCGCATCGGTGAATTCTTCCCAGCCGATGCCTCTGTGGGAATTGGCCTGATGAGCACGGACAGTCAATACCGTGTTCAGAAGCATAACGCCTTCTCTTGCCCATTTTTCCAGATAACCGTTATTGGGAATATAGCAGCCGCAGTCATCGTGCAGCTCCTTATAAATATTGACAAGCGATGGCGGAATCTCCACATCCGGCTTCACAGAAAAGCAAAGTCCATGAGCCTGTCCATTATTATGATAAGGATCCTGGCCTAAGATCACCACTTTCACCTGGGACAGCGGTGTAAAATCAAAGGCATTGAATATATCATCTGCAGGCGGAAAGACCTCATGAGTGCTGTACTCTTCCTTCACTGTCTTATATAATCTCGCATAATAGGGCTTTTTAAATTCCGGGCTTAAAGGCTCCAGCCAGTCATTGGATATTGCTCCCATGTCAGTTCCTCTTTTCTCTTGTGATTCTTTCTATAAACGTACCGAGATTCCGTTATCGCGGAGATATTCTTTCACCTGACGGATTTCCAGTTCCTTGTAATGGAACAAGGATGCTGCCAGAGCTGCATCTGCTTTTCCATCAGTCAGTGCTTCTCTAAAATGTTCCAGTGTTCCAGCTCCACCGGAGGCAATGACCGGAACTGACACATTCTCTGCAATGGTTCTGGTCAGTTCTATATCATATCCTGCCTTGGTTCCATCACAGTCCATACTGGTCAGAAGGATCTCTCCTGCTCCAAGCTCACAGACCTTCATGGCCCATTCCACTGCATCCATCCCCATATCTACCCGGCCGCCATTTTTGTAAATATTCCAGCCACTGCCGTCTGCACGACGTTTGGCATCAATAGCTACAACTACACACTGGCTTCCAAACTTATCTGCTGCCTCGCTGATCAGTTCCGGCCGCATGATGGCTGCAGAGTTGACCGAGATCTTGTCCGCACCTTCTCTTAACAGCACTTTAAAGTCCTCGACTGTGCGGATACCACCGCCTACAGTAAACGGAATAAATACTGCCTCTGCCACCCGGCGCACCATATCCACAACGGTATTTCTTGCATCAGAGGAAGCGGTAATATCCAGAAATACTACTTCATCGGCGCCTGCCTTGTCGTAAGCTGCCGCTACCGCCACCGGGTCTCCTGCATCTCTTAAATTAACAAAATTAACACCCTTTACCACACGTCCGTTATTGACATCCAGACAGGGAATGATTCTCTTTGTAAACATCTGGCCACTCCTCCTTACAGTTCGGCAAAATTTTTCAGCATCTGAAGTCCCGCCCGGGAACTCTTCTCCGGATGGAACTGGCAGGCAAATACATTGCCCTTCTCCACAGACGCATGGATCGTAACTCCATACTGCGTCGTTGCTTTTACGATGCTCTCCTCTTCAGCTTTCAGATAATAGGAGTGTACAAAATAAACATACGGATGCTCTTCCAGACCTTTGAATAATCTGCCCTGATTCTGAAACGTCAGGGAATTCCATCCCATATGCGGGATCTTTAAGCCTTCTGTCTCCGGGATCTTCAGAATCTCGCCTTTGAGGATTCCCAGGCCTTCCACCCCCGGACTTTCCTCGCTTCGTTCAAATAAAAGTTGCAGCCCCAGACAGATTCCAAGAAATGGTTTCTCAAGTTCTGTCAGCTCATGGATCACATCTACCAGTCCGTATTCCTGAAGATGGTTCATAGCGTCTCCAAACGATCCCACTCCCGGCAGGATCACTTTGTCTGCCCGAAGAAGGGTATCTCTGTCTCTTGTGATGCAGACATCCTGTCCTAAATACTTCATGGCCTTTTCCACACTGCGGATATTGCCTGCATCGTAGTCGATAATTCCAATCATAAGCTGCCTCCTCTTGTGTGTCTAATTAGCGGTAAATAATTTTACCGGATCTTCCTTCACAGATGTTCCTCTGTCAGCGATCTCCTCTGAAAGCTGTGGAAATTTTCCGCTGACTCTGATATATCTTGATTTTTTATTAAAATAAGCCGTCTTCTCAAAGGGAAAACGCACAAGCTGTGGATGTGCGAATCCAACGCCCAGCTCCAGTACACAGAGTTTCTGGTTCAAGGTGAATGACAGCCAGTGAAGATATTTCTCCCAGCTTTCATGTCCCTCTGGATCCACAAGCGGCGCAGTGATCTGCTCCGATGCAAGCCCTGCTGCTTCCAGTCCTTCTCTGTCCTTCAGTGTCACAATAAAATAGTCCTTATGTTCCAGCAGTCCTTTTAGCTCCTGGTAAAATGCCGCCATATCTCCGGTCAGTTCTTCACCAAGCCCCACAAGCACCAGACTTGCATTCTGAACTTCCTGTCTGATCTCCTCTAATGTCAATGTGTTGTCTCCTTGCTCTAAACTATCTTTTGAACGGTATTATACCATAGCGTAAAGCCTTTATTCAATTATCAAAATCAAAACAGCTTCTCATGCTGCTTAATGGCATGAAAAGCTGTCCTTATTTAACAATAATATTTTTTCATTTTTCCAACTATTATCATACTTCCACTCAAAGTAAGCAGGATCAGTGCACCCCACAGAAGCGGTTGCTGAACATCTCCGGTACGCGGTGCCCCAATTGCAGCCGGTGGCTGCTGGATTACCGTTGTATATGTCACGGTTTCTTCTGTTCTATGATGATGACTGCTTCCACCCCCGTTGTTTCCCGGTGCATCATAATGGTTCTGGAACTGAACCGCATCGTTTTTCATCGTGGTTCCTTCCTTGACTGCCCACAGCTCTGCTGTAAGGCCGCCTTCCGCATCATTCTGCACCCGGACGGTCACTGTATAGACCGTCTTATCATAGGTGAACCGGTCAGTGCTTCCGCTTTTCTGATAGATCTTATACTGATAGTCTCCTGGTACTGTATAATGGATCTGTCCAAAGGAAACCGTTCCACTATTCAGCACCTTCTGTGTCATGTTCTCCGCTACAGGTGCATCTTTGGTGATGGCTTCCATAACCACTTCATAGACTTCCCCTGACGGAATCCTGTCTCCGCTCACCTGCACCGTTGCCGGTATGGTCACATCACATGCATATTCCTTCGCATGTACAGATCCCGGCAGCAAAAGGAATGCAAGCAGGCAAGGAAACCATGCCAGGCACCGAAGCTTCCGCATCATTTGCATCCTCATCATATCTACCTCCTTCTTGTGTTCAACTTATTTTCTCCAACCATCCGAACACGATCACACGGCCATTGGTCCTTGCATCTGCACAGGTGGACAGGCCGATCACCTGCGCCGGTCTATCTGTTGTCATATTCTTATAAACAACTGCATGTTCTTCAATATAAGAAAGCAGTTTATTCAGATCTGTATCCGCTCCGCATCCATAGATCATGCTGTCATATGCATCGGTTTCCACACAGGCAAACATCTGGATCTGATAGGTTGCATCCGCAAGATACAGCCAGCCTTCCATATGTTTTTCAAAATACGATATATCCGTATATTCCACCACATCTCCGAACATTCCTCCATGATCCATATGGTGTCCATAAATCAGGCTGTATCCATCGGAAAAATCAGAACTGTTACGACAGGACAGGAATAAGGATCCCGACAGAGAGAACTCACCAAACACATCTTTATTGATGTATTCCATATCATCATTCCCCTGGAGCACCGGATAATCAATATGCGTATCCGGGATCGTCAGCCATCCTCGGGTATCTGGATTGATTAAAGCCAGTTCCTGCAGCGAAAGATGTTCTCCCTCCGTCTCCGAAGTGGGTTTATATTTCAGAAGCTCTTCTCCCACAGCCGCATTTCCATAGATTCTGGCGGTATCCCACAGGGAATAACCGCCATAGAGAAACATGACCAGAATCAGAAAACCTGCCAGAATACTTAACAATCTGTCTCCCAGCCTTACCAGTCTGAGTGTGATCTGCAATAGTTATTCTTCCGGACGCTGTTTTTTGCGGAGGAATAATGCGCCAAGAGAACCAGCCATGCCAAGCATCAGCGCATATGGTACAACAGTAGTTACCAAACCCGTCGGAGAAGCTGCATCTTTATGGTTGGTTACTGTAATCGTTGTTCCATCTGCAGTCAGCGTTCCCATATTGCTCTTATTGGTTGTTGTATATCCAAGACTGCTGTAATCGTCCTCAATGATACTGTACTGGTCAGACTCACTGAGCCCCAGAACCTGAATGGAACCTCCATGTTTGATGGAATAGCTGGTTGCCTGTGCGCCGCTCACTACATGATATTCAACTGCGGCTGCATCAGCTGTCTCTTTTACCAGCACCTGATACCATTCACCTTCTCCGCCATCCACAGACACTGCAAACTGAAATTCCTGGCTTGCTTTATTTCCCATAGTTCCGGTAACCTCTTTGATCACAGTGATATCATGGGTACTGTCATTATCCTCTCTGGCTCCATAATCGTTGGTAAATGCAAGATCAGCTTTGTCTCCATTTTTCACTGAGACTGCATTTCCCACATAGAGTCCGTTATTGGAATTGTACACATATAGATATACATCATAGGTGCTGTTATCATAGTCCATCCCTTCATAATCACCAGATGCCTCTGTTACCAGATAATGGTATACTCCCGGAGAGGTAAATACACTTCCATCAACTGCCAGACTTCCATGCGCTGTATAAGAAGCCAAAGGAGTTGTTCCCGACGGTGTAAATACGGCATTCTCATCTGCTGCCAGTCCGCCTGTCACACCGGCGCTGACCACATTGCCCTCAAAGGTTCCTTCTCCGCCATTTGCCACTCGGAAGCTAAAGGATGTATCCGGTGCATAAGTATGTCCATCCGTAGCCACTGTCTTCTGAACAGGCACTGCTTCTATAGCATGATCGCCATCACCAACGATCGGCGCTGCACATACACTCATACCTGCCATGGATACCATCATTGCTCCCGTCATCACAGAAGCTGCCACTTTTCTGGAAATATTTCCTCTTTTCATTCTCAATGATCCTCTCTTTCCTGTTACTGATGCCGGTGCACTCAATTCTCCCTAGATCCCTGATCTTCGAATTGCCGTGATCACCGTTCCCTTTAATTCCTTCTTCGTTACCGGTCCGAAATACCGGCTGTCTTTTGCGCCTTCCCGATAATCACACAGGATAAACACTTCCTCATCAGTAAGTGTGACAGGATACTTGATTCCCTCCTCATATGGTTCTGTCGAATAATAGATCTCATTTTCCACAATGGCATTTCCGTTGATCTGAAGCAATGCATCTTCCCGGATCTCTACCGTATCCCCACCTCTGGCAACCACTCTTCCCACATGAGTCTTGCCTTCTTTTTCAAACACCACTACTTCTCTGTCTCCAGGCGTGCGATCCAGACGGTAATACAACAACAGATCTCCGGCTGCCAGCTTCGGCATCATGGACTGATCCTTCATGGACATAACTCCGAATACAACACCAAAGATCACCCACAGGGTCACAGCCATGATCGCCGCTTTTACAAGAAATGCACGTATTTCTGCAATCAGCCTTTTTCTTTCCTCCACTTGCTATGCCTCTATCTCTCCCTTTATCTGTCTTTTTTCCGCTCTGTCAATTCCAGAACAACTGTCATTCCTGCCAGCACCAACATCCATACAAATGGCATCGTCTCCGTCGCAAGACCGGTAGGCGGTTTGATCTCGATCTCCCACTGAGCATAGAGCTTGTTCGTCTCTTCATCCAGCGTATCGACCCGGATCTTGTCACCTTTCTGATAGAGCGTTCCATTTCCTGCCTGATCGATCGTCCAGCCAAGGAACCGATATCCTGTCCTCTCCGGGTTATTTTCCTCAATCGCATACCGGGCGTTTGGTGTCTCGATTGAAACCGTGGTCGGATCTGGTGCGCCTTCATAATTGTAAACATAGGTGAGTGTCGTCTCCCGGATCAATGCCCACTGTGCGTACAGTGTCACATCATCGGCAGGCATCGTAAACGAATCTGATGGGTAATAAGAGCGTCCACTTCCATCAGCTCTGGTATTCCAGCAAAGGAAACCGTAATGCTCCTGCGGAGCCTGCCAGCCATCCGGACACTCCATGAGAGTTGCCGATACACCGTCTGCATATAATCTGGAATCGGTCACTGAATCACCAGCACCTGCTCCCGGATCATAAGTCAGTGTAAACCAGTTGTTGCTGATCCATCTGGCTTTCAGAGTCGTATCTGCTGTGATTCCGGTTCCAAAATGGAAGGGAGAATCTGCTCTGGTCCATCCGGCAAAGGTATAGCCTTCCCGCACCGGATCTGCCGGTCGTGTAACAATCTCTCCTTTTTTCACCTGCTGATCATCATAAGCATCTGGGGCAGCCTGTGCAGCAAGATCCGCTCCATTCAGGTCAAAACTTACCTCATAGACCGGCTCTGTCCATTTGGCATACAATGGAAAATCTCCAGCCGGCATGGTTTTTCCTTTAAAGGAATAGGCGGTTCCTTCCAGTGATTCATTGTCATACCATCCCTGGAACACATAATCTTCCCTGCCTGTTGGCGGTTGTGGCGTAAAATCAGCTCCACTGATGTCTGCCTGATACTTGAAGGTCTTGCTGGTCAGCTCATTTTCCCCATCATAGAAATGGATCGCATAGGAATTTCTGGAATAATAAAAATTCCAGCCGTAGATATTTTCTCTCCAGTCAAATGTTGTCACTCCAGACCCGATCCGGGGACTGGATGGATCACCACTCATTCTTACTGTAAATCCTTTGATGGGATAATAGTCATTATCGGTAGTTGTCCAGTCTCTTCTACGTGACCGGAAGGAATCTGTGTGATCCAGTACATAGTTACCATCCAGCCCCTCCAGATAAAAACGTGTCTCTATGGTATAATTTCCGTTCTGATCCACATAATAGAATACATTTGGATTAGCTGTATCACCGGGTATCGGCATGGTCGCAATACCGCTCTGATACTTGTCTCCATTCCTTGATATCCTCCAGTTACTTGGATACGTATTGTCAAGATCTTTTCTGCGGCTTGGCCACTGATCACTGATATTTGCTCCATATTTCGCTGTGATGGTCAGTTCTTCAATTGCCCTTCCATTTCGCATGAATTTCACTGTGTAGATATTCCGGTCATAATACACATGCACTACCGTAGAACCATCCCCGGCAATAGTCTGCTGAACGACCAGTTTTCTCGTACTTGCACTGAACCCCTTATAGCTTTTTGATGCGGATGCTTCTGTCAACGCTCCCGTCAATCCCTGTCTGACTTCTGACTCTTTCAGAGAGTATCCGTCATCGTCTGCATTTTCCTGCCAGTACAGCACCGTGTAGTTGACCCGAACTGCATCCCATTTTGCATAGAGAGTTACATTGGCAGACAACTCTCCTCCAAAAGAAAATGCTTTCGTGCATGCTTCATCTTCATACCAACCCGCAAATGCATACCCTGCACGAACTGGATCTTCCGGCTTTGTGGTGATCTCTCCTGTTCTCACAAATACAGGCTCTGTCACACTGCCGCCATCAGACTTAAATGTGATCCAGTGTGCCTTTGCCACTACCGGATAAAGCGTCAGATCATCGCCTTCGATGGCAAGATCCTTTGTTCCAGCAAAAGTATCCGGATCTTCCTTCAAGTCTGTGGACCAGCCAATCAGAGCGGCTTCTGTGTCACTGGTGACAAACGGAACATCTGTTACCACAACCTTCTCGCCATCCTCATGGTAAGTCTGCGTGAAGATCACTTTCTCATGTTTCTCATCCATGTAATATACATAGAATACGGTCTCGTATCTTGCATAAAGAACAGTATCTATACTCTCTGTCAGTTCTCCCTCTTCACCAAATGCATCGAACAATTCTCCCTCCGTCACGTCCGTATACCATCCGACAAATCTGGCATGTTCCTTTTCCGGTGTCTCCGGCTCATTCAGAGTCTCACCAACAGACAGGATCTGCTGATCAAGTTCTTTCGTTCCGTCCTCATCATAAAAAGTGTAGGTGTGGACGACTGCATCGCCTGGCCGCACGATCCGCATCGGAGAGCTGGCCTGAGTGTCTGTCTGCTCATCAGTTTTCGCATCTGTCTTCACCTCTTCGGACGAAGAAGTCTGTGCTGCCTCATTCAGAGCTGCTTCCTCTGACTCTTCAGCTCCTTCAGAAGCTTCCGCTACGTCAGGTTCTGCTGCTTGCCCAGAATCAGCAGTCTCCCCGGTTGCTTCCAATTCTTCTGCGATTTCTGGCTCTTCCACCACATCTGCGATTTCTGGCTCTTCTACCACATCTGCGATTTCCGGCTCTTCTACCACATCTGCGATTTCCGGCTCTTCTACCACCTCCGATGCCTCGTCCTCTTTCTGCTCTTCTTCGGCTGAATCCTGTTCCTCCAAAACTTCTGTCTCAGCTTCTGTACTTTCCTGCGCCAGCACCTGGAACCTGCTGTCACACAATCCCGAGAGTATCAGCGCCAGCACCATTGCCAGTGCCAGCAATCTCTTCAAGTTCCTCCTCATTCCGCATTCTCCTATCTATTCTCCATGTTCTATTCTCCTTCTCTTCTGTAAGTTTCTTAAGCATAGCACATGAAAAATGCAGAGTTTGTCAGATTATGTTCCCTTGGAATATTTTTCCGGAAGTCCCAGGCAACACACTGCGAAATATTTCTTGATTTTATCCCATGAAGAGCCAGTCCTTCACGACTGACTCTCCATTAACTCAGTTTTTTTATCGTTGAATAATTCATGTGAGATGCAAGAACTGGTCAGCTATCTCATTACAGATTATAAAAAAATCCCCTGCCAGCATCGCTGCCGACAAGGGACTTCATAATTTCAATATTCTGCTTATTTAGCAGCTGCCATCTGTGCAGCAACTTCAGCAGCGAAATCTTCATTTTTCTTTTCCATACCTTCACCGGTCTCGAAACGAACAAAGCCTTTAACAACAACTTTGGCATTGTTAGCTTTTGCAACCTGTGCAACGTATGCAGCTACGCTCTGTTTTCCATCTTCTGCTTTTACATAAACCTGATCCAGCAGGCAGATCTCTTTGAGCTGTTTGTTCAGACGACCCATGATAGCGCCATTGATAACTTTCTCCGGCTTTCCAGCCATCTTCGGATCATTCTCGATCTGAGATTTGATGATCTCAAGCTCATGAGCTTTGTACTCTTCATCAACTTCGCTGTCGTTGGTGTATACCGGTTTCATAGCGGTAATCTGCATAGCGATGTTCTTAGCCATCTCTTTGATCTCATCGTTTACTACATCGGTCTCAACGTCAACGAGAACACCGATCTTACCTTCTGCATGGATGTAAGAAGATACGAATCCGTTCTGCTCCTCAACCTGTTTGAAACGACGAATGTTCATGTTCTCACCGATTACTGCGATCTGTGCTGCAAGAGCCTCTTTTACAGTCTTGGTGGTATCCAGTGCCCACGGCTCAGCCATGAATGCATCGATATCAGCTGCGGTGGTGTTCAGTGCCTGTGCAGCAACATCTGCTACATAAGTACGGAATTTCTCATTCTTTGCTACGAAGTCAGTCTCAGCATTTACTTCTACTGCAACTGCTTTCTTTCCGTCCTCAGACAGAGCGGTAGCTACGATACCCTCTGCTGCAATACGGCTTGCTTTTTTCTGTGCGGTTGCCAGACCTTTTTCACGCAGGAAATCTACTGCTGCTTCCATATTACCTTCGGTAGCTGCCAGTGCTTTCTTGCAGTCCATCATACCTGCACCAGTCATCTCTCTTAACTCTTTTACCATTGCTGCTGTAATAGCCATGATTGATTCCTCCTGTTTGGTGTTGTGATTACTCCTCTACCGGCTGCTCCTCAGCGTCCTCAGCATACTCCTCAGCCTCGCCCTGGTTTGCCTCGATCACAGCGTCTGCCATCTTGGAAACGATCAGTTTTACAGCACGGATTGCATCGTCGTTACCCGGGATCACATAGTCAAGCTCTTCCGGATCACAGTTGGTATCGCAGATACCGATCAGCGGAATACCCAGAGTATGTGCTTCCTGTACACAGATTTTCTCTTTCTTCGGGTCAACTACGAAGATTGCATCCGGGATATCATGCATCTCTTTGATACCGCCAAGGTTCTTCTGCAGTTTCTCCATCTCTTTCTTCAGTGCGATAACCTCTTTCTTCGGCAGCACGTCGAAAGTTCCATCCTCCTGCATGGTCTCAATTGCTTTCAGTCTTGCAATTCTTCCCTGGATGGTCTTGAAGTTGGTGAGCATACCGCCCAGCCATCTCTCATTTACATAGAACATACCGCAACGCTCAGCCTCGGTAGCGATTGCGTCCTGTGCCTGCTTCTTGGTTCCTACGAACAGGATCTTTCCACCTTCAGCAGCGATATCTGCAACTGCTTTGTAAGCCTCATCAACTTTTCCTACAGATTTCTGCAGGTCGATGATGTAGATACCGTTTCTCTCGGTGTAGATGTACTCTGCCATCTTAGGGTTCCATCTTCTGGTCTGATGACCGAAGTGTACGCCGGCTTCCAGTAACTGTTTCATTGAAATTACGCTCATTTTTTCTTCCTCCATTGGTTGTTTTCTTCCGTCAGACTTTCACTCCAGAAAGAACCATCTCTGGCACCACTCTCCGGATCCGTCTGCGTGATTATTTTTCGCTCATATTTATTTGATGCGAAAAGAGCCTTATATAATGTAGCATAGCCCAAAATGGGTGTCAAGCATTTTGTTTGACAAATAGGAATTTTCTGCCTATAATAAAAAACGGCATGAATAATCGAGACTTGAACTGATACATAGCATCGTGTTTGTTTATCGAGGAGGAATTGAAAAAATGGCAAGACCAAAAAGAGCTGTCACTACCGCTAAAGCTGCTGTTGCAAAAACTGCAGAACCGAAAACTACCGAAGTGAAAGCTACAGAAGTAAAAGCTGAAGAGAAGAAAGTAGTTGAAGAAAAAGCTGCTGCTAAGACAACTGCTAAAAAGACTACCAGAAAACCGGCTTGTAAGGTATCTACCTGTGTAGAGCTGAATGGTTTAAGTGTTTCTGTTGCTGATGTGGAAGCTGCTGTAAAAAAAGCAGTGAAAGCAAGCGGTGCTGAAGCTACTGATATAAAGATCTATATCAACGCTGCTGAGCAGGCTGCATACTACACCGTAGATGGTGCCGGAGATGCTACCAATAAAGTAGACCTGAAGACACTGTAATCCATCTGTAACATGTCATGAAAGAAGCTTCCGATACAGTTTTTCCTGTTTCGGAAGCTTTTTCTATGTCAAAAATTCTCTTCTCTTTGTTTTCTCCGATACTGAAACGGAGTGCATCCCATCTTTCTCCGGAATATTTTTGCAAAATACGCTGGATTGGAAAATCCAGTCATTCCTGCGATCTGCGTCACATCCAGCCTGTCATCCCGCAGAAGCGGAAGACTTCTCTCTACACGATAATCCAGCAAATAGTCAAAAATCGATGCATTCATATATCGTTTGAACAGACGGCAACTTTCGCTGCGGCACAGATGAATCTGTTCCGCCAATTCTTCCAGCGTGATCTTTTCTGCATAATGTTCCTGAATATACACCATAATACACCGGATCCGCTCCGTATCCCTGTCATATCCTGACTGTTCCTCTGCTCCTGGCTCCACATGTTCATAGATCAGAAGCCAGATTTCCATCAATGCAATCTGTATCTTCAGTTCCGAAGCTTCTGCTTTGTCTGCAGATAATCTCTGAATCTTACGGATCTGTTCCAGTACCTTCTTCTGCCAGTCAACTTCAGGTTTAAAATGAATGGATGCCAGTTCGGGATCTCTCAGTATTCCTTCCATATATCTGTTCTGCATCAGACTATTGTTGTACCCATACAGAAGTCGTGGATGGAAAGTGACTGACAGATAACTACAGTCTGCTGAGTTTCCATGACGTCCTGCATGCAGAACATTGGTATTACAGAACAAGCCCTCTCCTGCCTTTAACAGACAGCTGTTGTCATTGACCTGATAAAGAATCTCACCCTCCAGAATCAATGTCAGCTCGATCTCCGGATGCCAGTGCCATGGGAACTCTCCCGTATCAAACCAGGACAGACGCTCCGGACTGACCAGCACCGGAAATCCATATGTTCCATGTGCTTTTACTTCTTTTTGCTTCTGATCGATCTGTAACCGCATAAAATCTCAATATCCTTTTATTTTTTAACAAATATACTTATTGAAATATCTCCTGATTCTCATTATATTGATATTATACAGGATGTCAACGGACATCCGTCAGAAAGGGGAAGGTTTTATGGAATTTACACTCGCACAATTAAAAGAAAAATTTACAGAGCTCTTCGGAAATGACGGTGAGCCAAAGCTTTATTTTGCGCCAGGTCGTGTCAACCTGATCGGCGAACATACCGATTATAATGGAGGACACGTATTTCCCTGTGCACTGACCATCGGAACCTATGGTGTGATCCGCAAACGAGAGGACCGCACGATTCGTTTTTATTCTTTGAACTTTACAAATAACGGCATCATCACCACCTCTCTCGATGATCTGGTTCCAAGCGAAGCAGCCGGCTGGACCAATTATCCAAAGGGAGTAATGTGGACCTTTGAAAAGCGGGGCTATCATCTGACTGCAGGTGCTGACATTCTGATCTACGGTGATATCCCGGCCGGCAGCGGACTGTCCTCTTCTGCTTCCCTGGAAGTGCTGACCGGACTGATGCTGCGTGACACCTTTGGATTTGACATTTCTATGATCGATCTCGCACTGATCGGTCAGTATTCTGAAAACAACTTCAATGGTATGAACTGCGGAATCATGGATCAGTTTGCTTCTGCCATGGGTAAAAAGGATTGTGCGATCTTCCTGGATACCAACACCTTGAACTATGAATATGCACCGGTAAAACTGCCAGATGCAAGAATTGTGATCACCAACAGCAAGGTAAAACACAGTCTGGTATCTTCCGCTTACAATGACCGCCGGAGAGAAAGTGAAACTGCTCTGAAGGATCTGCAGACTGTTGTAGATATCAAGACACTTGGCGATCTGACAGAAGCCGAATTCGAGGCTCACAAAGATGCCATCAAAGATCCTGTCTGCCGGAAACGTGCAAAACATGCCGTATATGAGAACCAGCGTACCATCCACGCAGTTGAGGCTCTGAAAAATAATGACATTGTAACTTTCGGAAAACTGATCAACGAATCACACGTATCTCTGCGTGACGATTATGAGACTTCCTGCAAGGAGACCGATATTCTGGCTGAGCTTGCATGGGCAGTTCCGGGTGTCTATGGTTCCCGTATCACCGGCGGCGGATTTGGCGGCTGTACTGTCAGCATTGTAAAAAATGACTCCATCGACCAGTTTATCAAATCTGTTGGCGATGCTTACAAAGAAAAGACCGGTCACACTGCAGAGTTTTATGTAGTGGATATTGGAGACGGTGCACGCTCTCTTGACTGATAATTATTGAGGGCTGTCGTGCTGACAGCCCTTTTCCATGACTGTATAAAGGAGTAATCTACTATGACATTATCTGAATCAATCGCAGCACTGGTAAACTACGGTATGGAAACCGGTCTTACCCCTGCCTGTGAAAAAATCTACACAACCAACCTTCTTCTGGACATTTTTCATGAAGATGATTATGAAGAACCATCACAGATTCCATCCCTTTCTCTGGAAGAGATTCTGAAAGAACTGCTGGATGAAGCAGTCAGACGGGAATTGATTCCTGACAGCATCGCTTACCGGGATCTTTTTGACACCCGATTGATGAACTGTCTGCTCCCACGCCCTGCTCAGGTCCAGGCAGACTTCTGGAAACAATACGAGATATCTCCAGAAGCAGCTACTGCTTTCTTTTACAAATTCTCTCAGGACAGCGACTACATCCGCCGTTACCGGGTATGTAAGGATCAGAAATGGAAGATCTCCAGTGATTATGGAGAGATCGACATTACCATCAATCTGTCCAAGCCAGAGAAGGATCCCAAAGCCATTGCCGCTGCCAGAAATGCAAAAGCAAGTGCTTATCCCAAATGTCAGCTTTGCATGGAAAATGAAGGCTATGCCGGACGGCTCAATCATCCGGCCAGAGAAAACCACCGGATCATCCCCATCACCATCAACGACAGCAAATGGGGCTTCCAGTACTCTCCATACGTATACTATAATGAACACTGTATCGTATTCAACGGTCAGCATGTCCCTATGAAGATCGACCGCGCCGCATTTATCAAGCTGTTCGATTTTGTGAAACAGTTCCCCCATTATTTTCTGGGTTCCAATGCAGACCTTCCGATCGTAGGTGGATCCATCTTAAGTCATGATCATTTTCAGGGAGGACACTACACCTTCGCTATGGCAAAAGCACCGATTGCCATTCCCGTGACGATTCCAGGCTATGAAGATGTAGAATCCGGTATTGTAAAATGGCCGCTGTCCGTCTTACGTATCCGTCACAAGGATGAAAAACGACTGATCGATCTGGCGGAGCACATCCTGAAAGTATGGCGTGACTATACAGATGAAGACGCTTTTATCTATGCATACACAGACGGAGAACCGCACAACACGATCACTCCTATTGCACGAAAAGTCGATGACACCTATGAACTGGATCTGACACTTCGCAACAATATCACAACTGAGGAACATCCACTGGGTGTTTACCATCCTCATGCGAAGCTTCATCATATCAAAAAAGAAAACATTGGACTGATCGAGGTTATGGGGCTTGCTGTTCTGCCTGCCCGTCTGAAACAGGAAATGGCTCTTCTCAAGGAATATATCCTCACAGGCAAAGATATTGCCAAGAATGAAGATCTGGCAAAACATGCAGAATGGGTGGCTGAATTCCTGCCTCACTATACTTCCATCACAGAAGAAAACATTGATCAGATCCTGGAACAGGAGATCGGCAAGGTCTTTGTACAAGTACTGGAGGATGCAGGCGTCTACAAATGGACGGAAGAAGGTCATGCTGCCTTCTTACGTTTTGTACAGGCTTTGTAATTTTGGCAATTTTTCCACTTGCCAAGCGGAAGGTTTTCCGCTAATATAGATTTTAAGAACTGCACGACTGGCGGAAAGCAGACTTCTGTCTGTGGTAGGGCGACCTACAGGAAGTGCAGCATTACATTAAACAGCCGACCGCCTGGGCGCATGCAGGATCGTCATGCACTCAGGCGGTCTTCTTATATTTATTTACCATTTTTATTTACAGGAGGTACTTATGAAACTTTTATCTCTGGAACAGGAACTTTCATCCAATGCATATCCGGGCCGCGGAATCGTTCTCGGACTCACTCCGGATGGAACACATGCAGTCGCTGCTTATTTCATTATGGGCCGCAGTGTCAACAGCCGTAACCGTGTCTTTGTGGAAGACGGTGAAGGCATCCGCACCCAGGCATTTGATCCTTCCAAGCTGTCTGATCCAAGCCTTATCATCTACGCACCCGTCCGCGTACTTGGCAACAAAACCATCGTTACCAATGGCGACCAGACCGACACCATCTATGACGGTATGGATCATCAGATGACCTTTGAGCAGTCCCTGCGCTCCCGTAAATTCGAGCCGGATGGACCGAACTACACACCAAGAATCTCCGGTATCCTCCATGTTGAAGGAACTCATTTTAATTATGCCATGTCTATTTTAAAGAGCAATGACGGTGACCCGGATTCCTGCCATCGTTACACCTTCGCTTACGAGAACCCAAAAGCTGGTCAGGGACATTTTATCCATACCTATATGCATGATGGCGATCCGCTTCCAAGCTTTGAAGGTGAACCTAAGCTGGTATCTGTCTGTGATGATATGGATGCATTTACCGATCTTCTGTGGAACAACCTGAATGAGGATAATAAAGTCTCTCTCTTTGTCCGCTACATCAATCTGGAAAATGGAACTTATAAAACAAAAATTGTAAATAAAAATAAATAACAGGAGGACTCTTAGCATGAATGAACTTCAGTTAAAATATGGCTGCAACCCCAATCAGAAACCATCCCGTATCTATATGGAGGACGGAAGTGATCTGCCTGTCACTGTTCTGTCCGGCAGACCCGGCTACATCAACTTTCTGGATGCTTTCAACGGCTGGCAGCTGGTTACAGAATTAAAAAAAGCCACCGGACTTCCGGCAGCTACTTCCTTCAAGCATGTCTCTCCTGCTGGTGCGGCAGTCGGTCTTCCGCTGACAGATACTCTGGCAAAGATCTATTGGGTAGAAGACATGGGAGATCTTTCTCCGCTGGCATGTGCTTATGCAAGAGCCAGAGGTGCTGACCGTATGTCCTCTTTCGGAGATTTTATCGCATTATCTGATGTGTGTGACCTGGATACTGCACGCCTGATCAAAAGAGAGGTATCCGATGGTGTGATCGCACCCGGATATACCGAAGAGGCATTGGAACTTTTGAAGCAGAAGAAAAAAGGAAATTATAATGTCATTCAGATCAATCCGGATTACGTACCGGCTCCGATCGAGAAAAAGCAGGTCTATGGAGTCACCTTTGAACAGGGTCGCAATGAACTGAATATTGACGATGAACTTCTTTCCAATATTGTAACTCAGAATAAGGAAGTTCCAGAGCAGGCTTTGATCGATATGAAAGTTGCTTTGATCGTCCTGAAATATACACAGTCCAACTCCGTCTGCTATGTCAAAAATGGGCAGGCCATCGGAATCGGTGCCGGGCAGCAGTCCCGCGTACACTGTACCCGTCTGGCAGGACAAAAGGCAGACAACTGGTTCCTTCGCCAGTCTCCAAAGGTTCTTGGGCTGCAGTTCCTTGATACCATCGGCAGAGCGGAACGTGACAATGCCATTGATGTCTATATCGGTGAAGAGTATATGGATGTGCTGGCTGACGGTGCATGGGAAAAGATCTTCAAAGTAAAACCAGACGTATTCACCCGCGAAGAAAAACGGGCATGGCTGGATCAGCTGACCGATGTAACGCTCGGTTCTGATGCATTCTTCCCGTTTGCTGATAACATTGAACGTGCGCATAAGAGCGGTGTCAAATATATCGCACAGCCTGGTGGAAGCGTCAGAGATGATCTGGTGATCGAATGCTGCGATAAATATCATATGGCTATGGCATTCACCGGAATCCGCCTGTTCCATCACTAAATTCTCAACAAATAATGCTGCGCAATGGCCGATCATGGCTGTTGCACAGCATTTTTTTATCCTATATTCGTTGAACAGAGGGATTCATATTTATCTGTACCTTCCAGCTTAAGCAGTGCGATCTTCTTGTCGATCCCTCCAGCGTATCCAGTCAGACTTCCATCTGCACCAATAACTCGATGACAGGGAATGATAATCGATATTTTATTGTGTCCAACCGCCCCTCCGACAGCCTGTGCAGACATTGTGGAAATCCCCTGTTCTGCGGCAAGCTGCTGTGCGATTTCACCATATGTTACCGTCTGTCCGTATGGAATCTGCAGTAGTATCTTCCACACAGCCTGTCTGAAAGCTGTTCCCACCGGATGAAGAGGTGGAGTGAATTTCGGCTCTTCTCCGGAGAAATATATATCCAGCCATCTCCTTGTCTCTGTGAGAATCTTCGTCTCCTGCCATATGCTCTCATCTGGAAGTCCATTTGCATAATATTTCTGTCCTACAAACCACAGACCGGTAAGTCCTTCCTCATCCGCAGCCAGCAGAAGATCACCAAGCGGCGATCTGTATTTACAGATAGATACCATGTTTGTACGTCACCCTTTCTTTGTAGATCTTACTCTTCTTTGCTCCCATGAAGAAGATCTGCCACAGGGCTGATGGCCATATAAGCACAAGGATCCATTCCTTTGACAATGGTTTTCAGCCGAACGATCTGAAATCGGTTAACAACTACATAGAGAACTGTTTTGGAGGTATTGGAATAATATCCATGAGCATCCAGAATCGTCAATCCTGTTCCAAATTCCTCTGAAACTGCCTGACAGATCTGATTTGGTCTGGTCGTGATGATCATGGCTGCTTTGGCACTGTCCAATCCATCCACAATAAAATCAACAGTCTTCGAGCCCGCCGCATAGGTCACAATCGAGTACAGCGGCAGGATCCAGCTTCCCCTGACTATTCCACAGATTATGTACAGCAATACATTGTAGATCAATACAAATGTTCCGACCGAGATACCCAGTTTTTTGGCAAGCACCACTGCAACCACTTCAATTCCATCCATGGCTCCGCCATATCGGATCGCCAGGCCACTGCCGATACCCGATATAAGCCCGCCAAACAACGCGCACAAAAACAGGTCCGTTCCTGCCAGTGGAGAAGCGATACTCACATCAATGGGCAGAACATCCGTGATCATCCATGCTGATAAAGAATAAATGCAGACTGTGAAAATAGCATACACTGAGAACACGACTCCCTGCCTCTTTAATCCAAACAGCAGAAGCGGAATATTTAATACGATCAGGAAAAAGGATAGCGACAGCCATTCCGGCGTCAGCTGCCCCAGAAGGATCGAAGTTCCAGAGATACCACTGTCATATAACTGGACAGGTGCAATGAATAAGGTCACGCCGATCGCATTGATCACGCCAGCTATCAAAAGCATCAGAAAATTAAAAGGTGAAAATTTCTCAAGCAGTTTCAGTTTTTTCAAACACATACCTCCAGACTGATTCTAATATAACATTTGCTATATGGTTATGCCCGGAAGATCATATCTCTGGTAATGTCACTGATCGTATTGGCTCCGCACATTCTCATAGTGTCTTCCAGTTCTCCACCGATCTTATCAATATAACACTGTACGCCTTCTGCCGCACCTCCATAGACAGCTGTCACGAACGGACGGCCAAGCAGCACGCCATCAGCTCCCATAGCCAGTGCTTTAAATACATCCACGCCACTTCTGAGTCCGCCGTCTACCAGGATCTTCATCCGTCCGCCAACTGCCTCCACGATATCTTCCAGCACCTCTGCTGTTGCCGGACACTGATCCAGTACACGTCCTCCATGATTGGATACGACGATTGCCGCTGCCCCTGCATCTTTTGCCTTCAGTGCTCCTCTGCGGGTCATGATACCCTTGATGATGAACGGCACACCTGCCATCTCTGCCACTTCCCGAAGCTCATCTATCGTCTTGCTGCCCGCCGGAGGTGTAAGATTCTTCAAAAACGGAAGTCCTGCTCCGTCAATATCCATAGCAACTGCAAAAGAACCGGATGCTTTTACCAGCTCCATTTTCTCCCGGATCGTCTCCAGATTCCATGGCTTGACTGTTGGGATGCCCAAACCACCAGCTGCTTTGATCGCTGCGGTGGCTCCTTCCATTACTTTCGCATTGGTTCCATCACCGGTAAATGCGGCAATCCCGCCTTTTGCACAGGCATCCACCAGAAGATTGTTGTAAGCCAGATCGTCATATTTCTCTCCGTAATGCAGTGTCATTGCTCCTACCGGACCTGCAAAAAACGGATACTTGAATGTCCGTCCAAAGAGCTCAACAGAAGTATCGATCGGCTTATTCTCATGAATGGTATCCATGTTCACACGGATCTCCTGCCATTTCTGATAATTACGAACTGCATTATCTCCTACACCTTTGGCCCCTGGTCCCGGCATCTGATTTTTACATGCTGCCCCATTACAGACCGGACAGACTTTACAGTAAGGACCCATATTTCCTCTTGCGGATTTCAATACTTCATCATAAGTCATCTGCTTTTCCTCCTATAATATGCCAGCACTGCTGACTATTTTACTTCGTGTTTTGTTTGCCAAATAATTCTTCTCCCCAGACCGCTGTCAGACGATCCAGCGTAAAGATCGCATTGGCAGGACTTGTAGAAGGCAGTTTCACAGCTTCTCTTCCTGTTTCTTTTTCACAATATCTGTGATACAGCTGCCAGGCCTTTCCTCCGTTTGCATAGATCTGCCGGATCGGACTGGATGACAGTACCTTTTCCAGTTCACAGGGCACTACATTTTTAATACTGCTGTCGCTGGATCCTACAATATCACAGCTGTGTACCACATCCCAGATAGCGATCTGATGTTTCAGCAACAACGTCTTCTTCTCTTCTATTGTTTCCGGAATCTCTTCATCTGTCAGTCTCGCCAGCAGACGCCAGAACCGATTCTGCGGGTGTCCATAATAAAATCCCTCTTCCCGGGACTTCACAGATGGAAATGAGCCCAGAATCAACACCTTCGAATGCTCATCAAAGACAGGTTCAAAGGTATGCTCCACATGTTGATATCCCAGTGCATCGGCTTCCTTGATCACATCGTCTGGTGACAGCTTTTTGCTCCGTGGATACATACGGCCTGCAGCTCCATCTTTTGCCACAGCCAGAATATAAGAATTGATCTTCAGCTTATGTTCTTCATAAAGTCCCATACTCTGATAGAGATCCTTATATTTTTCCAGCAATTCAAACTTGAGCTTCACCGCATCCACAGATACAGATTCTGTTGCCACCAGGCTGCCTTTTCGTTTCATGTAATAATAGATTGGCTTCTGTAAGGCCCGGAATCTCTGTCCATGACGGATAAATTGCAGATTAAACAGAAAATCTTCACACCAGTTCATGGATGCGTCACACCTGAGTTCATGTTCCTCTATAATGGAACGCCGATATAGCTTGTTCCACATCACACCATAATAGTAATCCGCAGGATCATCTGCCATCTCCATGGCAAATTCTTCTCTGCTCATCACATCTTTCTTTTTAATGTGCTTTTTCTCCACGTAGTGCTTGCCATTTACCCGGTAAAAATCCGCGATCACCAGATCACAGTCATCCTCCACTGCCGCACGTACCAGACTTTCTGTTGCGTCCGGTGTGATCCAGTCGTCACTGTCCAGAAACTGTAAATACATGCCCCTCGACAGCTTCATGGCAATATTCCGGGTATTGGACACACCAGTATTTTCCTTATCTATGGTATGGAATCTGAGATCCCTCTCCTCATATTCCTTGCAGATGGCCAGACTTCCATCTGTACTTCCGTCATTCATCAGCAAAACTTCCATATCTGTAAATGTCTGCGCAGCCACACTGTCCAGACAACGACGCAGATACCGTTCTGCATTATATACAGGAATGATCAATGTCACTAACGGCATAGTTTTCCCACTTCTCCTTATCTACATCTGTTTTCTTACGATCAAATATTCATTATCCAACTGATAATAAGGGCATGAATCGGTGGAACCGCTTAAAAAGCGATACATCTCATCTTCATCCAGATCCATATCACATACATAGTATTCGTAATCTTCATCATATACATAATTTCTGCAGGTCTCGCAGCAGCTTGCTTCCATAGTTATCTCCTTGGATTGTAAATCATAATGCAGTAGCAACTCGAAAATGCTTTGCATTTCCGAATTATATTAGTATATCACATTTCTTCTCAGTTGTCTCTTTTCATCCTCCATGTTATACTGAACTTAATATAATCACAGGGGGATATTCTCATGAACATTACGATTCAAAATGAATTTGCATCTGTTACCTGCCGAACCCTTGGCGCAGAGCTTCTTTCCTACAAGACTGCTGCAGGCAAGGAATATATGTGGCAGAAAGATCCGGCCTACTGGGCAAAGACTTCTCCGGTACTGTTTCCATATATCGGAGCTGTTCCGGAAACCGTTACGATCCATGGTGTTGACTACAAGATTCCGCGCCACGGCTTTGTAAAAGACGCTGAATTTGAAGTTGCCGAAAAAGGTGATGACTATGTCATTCTCTCCACCGGAACCAATGACTATACCACATCTGTCTATCCATATGACTTCCGTTTCACCGTTACCTTCCGTCTGGATCAGGCAAAGCTTGTCGTTACTTACGGTGTAGAAAATAAGAGTGACAAAGAGATGCCGTTCCTGATTGGCGGACATCCCGCATTCTTCTGTCCTATGGAGGAAGGTGAACTGTTCACAGACTATATGCTCCGCTTTGAGGATGAAAATGTTCCGGACCTGCACCTTCAGTATCCCATGTTTGACAACGATGCCATTCTCTATGAGAATCTGAAAGCCCGCACGGTAAAACTGATCAGTTCCAGAACAGAAAAAGGCATCCAGTTTGATTTTCCTGGATATGAAAGCGTTGCTTTCTGGACCCCGATCAAAAAGGATGCTCCATTCCTCTGCATTGAGCCATGGTGTGGTGGAACCATGGCTCAGGTGTCTTGTACTGATATGCTTCAGAAAAAATACGTGCAGTATCTCTCCGCCGGACAGGCACGGGATTATGTATTTGCATTTAAGCCATGTTAATGACCATTCTTTGATTCAAAAAAGCTGCCATACGATCATTCTTTTGACGATCATATGGCAGCTTCTTTTCGCCACTCGCACTGAACAGGTCATGCTTGCTCTAGCTCTCTTGCGCTCATTATATTATCGCTCGATCTGATGAATAAACAGTCCGCTCCGAAGCTTCGGTTCGAACCAGGTGGATTTCGGCGGCATGAGAAGATCAGCGTCTGCTACTGCAAACAGTTCCTGAATGGAGGTTGGATACATGGCAAATGCTACTTCCATGTCGCTGTCTGCTCTTCGCTTCAGTTCTTCCAGCCCCCGGATCCCACCGATAAAATCAATTCGCTTATCGGTTCTCGGGTCACCGATCCCCAGAACAGGAGTCAGCAGTTCTCGCTGAAGGAATGATACATCCAGCCCTTCCACCGGATCTGGATGGATGTAGGCGGACTTTGCTGTCAGCCCATACCAGCTGCCATGAAGGTACATGGTCACCTGACCCTTTTTCGCAGGCTTCGTCATCTCTCCCAGCTTCTGGATCTCAAATTTTTCCGAAACCTTAGTGATGAACTCTGTCTCCGACAGACCGTTCAGATCTTTCACGACCCGATTGTAATCCATGATCATCAGTTCCTCTTCCGGGAACAGAACCGACAGAAAATAATTAAACTCTTCCGTTCCATCATAATCAGGATGTTCCGCTCTGCGCTTCAGTCCTACCTTTACCGCAGATGCTGCCCGGTGATGTCCGTCTGCAATATAGATGCTGTCCACCTGCTGGAATGCCGTGTGGATCTTTTTCACCAGTTCCGGCTCTTCGATCTTCCATCCTGCATGATGGATGCCATCCTCAGAGGTAAAGGAAAATTCTGGTTGAGTGCTCTTTACGTTCTGTACCAGCGCACGGATCTCATCCTTTGCGCGATATGCCAGAAAGATCGGACCGGTCTGTGCACTGCACACATCTACATGTCGGATCCGGTCAGCCTCTTTTTCCGCTCTGGTATTCTCATGCTTCTTGATCACATGATTCTCATACTCATCAATCGATGCACATGCCACCAGTCCGGTCTGCGAACGTCCATCCATGGTCAGTTCATAGAGATAGTAGACCGGCTGCTCTTCTTTTACATAGACCCCTGCCTGCTTCTGCTCTTCCAGTCTCTGTCTGGCTGCTTCATAGACTTCAGGAGCATACATATCCTGATCCGGAGCAAACATGGTCTCCGGCCGGTCAATATTTAAGAAAGACAGTGGTTTTCCCTCTACTGCCTGCCGTGCTTCTTCCCTGTTATACACATCATAAGGAAGTGCTGCCACCTGGGACACCACTTCTGCCGCCGGATGTACGCAGCAAAATGGTCTGATCTCTGCCATTATTTCATCACCCGTACTTTCAGAACTCCTTCAATCGCACGAAGCTTTTCAATCTCTGCATCATCAGCCATATGGCTTAAGTCAACCATTACATAGCCGTATTCACCTCTGGTCACGTTGGTCAGACGCTCAATATTGATACCAAGCTCACCAAATGCAGAAGTAAATTTTGCCAGCATATTCGGAATATTTCGATGGATGATCGCCACACGCATAGCAGAAGTGCATACACCCATATCGCAGTTCGGATAGTTTACAGAGTTATGGATATTACCATTTTCCAGATAATCTCTTACCTCTTTCACTGCCATCACTGCACAGTTATCCTCAGATTCCTCGGTAGATGCACCCAGATGCGGGATCACGATGGCATTTTTCTGAGATGCCACATCGGAGTTCGGGAAATCTGTTACATATTTACGAATCCGATTGGTCTTCAGTGCTTCAACAATGGCTTTCTGGTCTACCAGCGGACCTCTTGCCAGGTTCAGGACAACTACGGATGGCTTCATCTGTGCGATTGCATCTGCTCCGATCATACCCTTGGTGTTGTCCATCAGCGGCACATGGATGGTAATATAATCACACTCTTTGTAAATATCATTTACATCGGTAATGTGCTTCACATCTCTGGAAAGCTTCCATGCGGCTTCTACAGAAATATACGGATCATATCCATACACTTCCATACCAAGAGCTGCTGCTGCGTTTGCCACCAGAATACCGATTGCTCCCAGACCGATCACACCCAGCTTTTTGCCAAGAAGCTCCGTTCCTGCAAACCGCTTCTTCTCTTTCTCAGCCATTTTCTCCAGATCTTCGTTCTGTCTCTCGGACCGTACCCAGTACATACCTCCTACGATGTCTCTGGCTGCCAGCAGCATACCTGCGATCACCAGCTCTTTTACACCATTCGCATTGGCTCCCGGTGTATTAAATACAGCGATTCCCTGCTCAGAGCATTTTCCAAGAGGAATGTTATTGACGCCTGCTCCTGCTCTTCCGATCACGCAGAGCTTATCGGAGAATTCCATATCATGCATCACCGCACTTCTTACAAGAATTGCGTCTGCATCCTCCATCTTGTCTGTCTGTGCATAATTCCCGTCAAATTTTTTAAGTCCTACCTCTGCAATATTATTCAGGCAATGATACTGATACATTTTATTTGTTCTCCTCTTCAAATTTCTTCATAAATGCCACCAAGGCTTCCACACCTTCCTTCGGCATTGCATTGTAAATGCTGGCACGCATACCGCCTACGGTTCTGTGTCCTTTCAGATTCACAAGACCTGCTGCTGTTGCTTCTTTTACAAATTTTGCATCCAGATCCTTATCTCCGGTCACAAATGGCACGTTCATCAAAGAACGGTCTTCCTTGCGGACAGTTCCTCGGAACATGCTGCTGGAATCCAGATAATCATAGAGAAGAGCTGCTTTTTCTTCGTTGCGCTGCTTCATGACCTCAAGACCGCCCATCTTCTTCAGCCATTTGAACACTTTACCACATACATAGATGCAGAAACAGTTGGGTGTATTGTATAAAGAACCGGCATCTGCCTGGGTCTTGTATTTCATAATGGTAGGAGTTCCAGGAAGTACATCATCGCGGATCAGATCCTCACGGATCACGGCGATTACCATACCTGCAGGTCCGATATTCTTCTGAACACCGCCGTAGAACATGCCGTATCTGGTCACATCCATGGGCTCAGACAGGAAGCAGGAAGACACATCTGCTACCAGCTCTTTTCCTTTGGTGTTCGGAAGGGTCTTAAATTTGGTTCCATAAATGGTATTATTTTCACAAATATATACATAGTCTGCATTTTCACTGATAGGCAGATCTGAACAATCAGGAATGTAGGAGAATGTCTGATCCTCACTGGATGCGATCTTGTTGGCAGTTCCGTATTTCTGTGCCTCAGCATAAGCTTTTTTTGCCCACTGACCGGTCACGATATAATCTGCCACTCCGTTTTTCATCAGGTTCATAGGCACTGCTGCGAACTGATGGTGAGCTCCACCTGACAGAAACAGTACCTTGTAATTATCCGGAATCTTCAGAAGCTCACGGAAATCTTTCTCCGCTGTCTCAAGAATCTCTTCAAAGGCTTTGGAACGATGACTCATCTCCATAACGGACATTCCGGTACCGTTATAATCCATCATCTCTGCTGCCACTTCTTGCAGGACTTCTTCCGGCAGTACTGCCGGTCCTGCGGAAAAATTGTAAACTCTGCTCATTTTCATACACTCCTCTACTCATCTTGTCTATGTAGACGACAAGGGAAAGGCACTTTATACAAGCACCCTCCCCCCTCTGTTACATCTCTTTTTTCTTCAGATCATCCTCATCAAACGCATCCTCGATAGCTGCCCCCGCAGGTACCATAGGGAATACTTTGTCATCACAGTCGATCTGGCAATCCAGAAGTACCGGTCCACCATATGCGATTGCTTCTTCCAGTGCCGGTCCGACTTCTTCTTTTTTCGTTACGCGGATTCCTTTGCAGCCGAGTGCTTCAGCTACTTTTACAAAATCCACTTTATCATTCAATACGGTTGCAGAATATCTTCCGCCGTAGAACAGGGTCTGCCACTGACGTACCATTCCCAGTACATGATTGTTGATGACAACCTCAATGACTGGAATATTGTAACGGGATGCCGTTGCAAGTTCATTCATATTCATACGGAAACAGCCATCACCTGCAATATTGATGACCGTTTTATCCGGTCTTGCAGTCTTTGCTCCCAAAGCTGCGCCAAGGCCGTATCCCATCGTTCCCAGTCCACCAGAAGTCAGAAGCTGACGCGGCTTGCTGTATTTATAATACTGTGCTGCCCACATCTGATGCTGGCCAACCTCAGTGGTGATGATCGCATCACCTTTGGTCACACGGTAGATCTCTTCTACCACATACGGTCCTGTCAGGCCATCCAGATTGTATTTCAGCGGGAATTTCAGCTTCAGTTCTTCAATATGCTCTACCCACTCTTTGTGGTCATACTGACCGATCATCGGATTGAGGCGCTTCAGTACTTCCTTCACATCGCCGATCACACTGGCTGTGGTTCTGATATTCTTGTCGATCTCTGCCGGATCTACATCGATCTGCAGCACCTTGGCATTCTGTGCAAATTTTGCCGCATTACCAAATACACGATCGCTGAAACGGGTACCTATCGCAATCAGAAGATCGCAGTGAGTTACACCAAAGTTTGCATATTTGGTTCCATGCATACCCAGCATACCTGCATACAGCGGATGTTCTCCGGAAAATGCTCCTTTACCCATCAAAGTGTCACATACCGGCGCATTGATCTTCTCTGCAAACTCCAGTAATTCTTCACTGGCATCTGCTGCGATCGCACCACCGCCCACAAAGATCATCGGTCTCTTTGCTTCTTTGATAAGCTCTGCAGCTGTATGCAGATCTTCGTCTGTGATCGCTGCAGTATCCGGAAGGATCACATCCGGCACCTGCTGAATATATTCGGTAGTATTCGCAGTCGCATCCTTGGTAATATCTACCAGAACCGGGCCCGGGCGTCCGCTCTTTGCAATGCTGAATGCACGGCGGATTACTTTTGCCAGATCTCTGACGTCTTTAACAATAAAACTGTACTTGGTGATCGGCATAACCACACCGGCAATGTCGATCTCCTGGAAACTGTCTTTTCCAAGCAGGCTGGTACCTACGTTACAGGTGATTGCAACCATCGGAATGGAATCCATATAAGCAGTTGCAATACCGGTCACCAGATTGGTGGCACCAGGACCGGAGGTTGCGATACATACGCCAACTTTACCGGTTGCTCTTGCATAACCGTCTGCCGCATGAGAAGCCCCCTGCTCATGAGAAGTCAGAATATGTCTGATCTCATCCGCATGTTTATATAATGCATCATATATGTTCAGGATCGCGCCGCCCGGATATCCGAACACCGTGTCCACACCCTGCTCTTTCAAGCAGGCAACTACAATTTCCGCTCCAGTCAATACCATAACTTTCTCCCCCTAGTCCTGAATCTCAAGAATTGCTCCACGATTTCCGGATGTTACCAGATGTGCGTAACGAGCCAGATAGCCTGTGGTCACTTTTGGCTGTCTTGGCTGCCATTTTGCACGTCTTGCTGCCATCTCTTCATCAGAAATATCTACGTTCAGCGAATTTTCCGGAATATTGATCTTGATGATATCGCCCTCTTCTACCAGTGCGATCGGACCGCCGACTGCTGCCTCCGGTGATACATGACCGATGGAAGCTCCACGGCTTGCTCCACTGAAACGTCCGTCTGTGATCAGTGCAACGGAAGATCCCAGTCCCATTCCTGCGATTGCGGAAGTCGGGTTCAGCATCTCTCTCATGCCCGGGCCGCCTTTTGGTCCCTCATAACGGATCACAACAACATCTCCTGCAACGATCTTGCCGCCTTTGATGGCTGCGATCGCATCTTCCTCACAATCAAAGACTCTTGCAGGACCTTCATGTACCAGCATCTCCGGAGCAACTGCGGAACGTTTTACAACGCCGGTGTCCGGTGCCAGATTTCCTTTCAGGATCGCAAGTCCGCCAGTCTGGCTGTACGGATTCTCTACCGGACGGATAACCTCCGGATTCTTGTTATAGCATTTCTCAATATTTTCACCAACTGTCTTACCTGTCACTGTCATACAATCCAGGTTCAGCAGATGCTTCTTGTTCAGTTCGTTCATAACTGCATAGACACCGCCTGCCTCATTCAGATCTTCTATGTAAGTCGGACCTGCCGGTGCCAAATGGCACAGATTCGGAGTCTTGGCACTGATCTCATTAGCCAGTTCCATGTCAAGCTCTACGCCTGCCTCATGAGCGATTGCCGGAAGATGCAGCATACTGTTGGTGGAACATCCCAGTGCCATATCTACAGTCAGAGCGTTCAGGAATGCCTCTTTTGTCATAATATCTCTCGGACGGATATCTCTCCGAAGCATCTCCATTACCTGCATACCAGCTTTCTTCGCCAGCTTGATACGTTCGGAATATACTGCCGGAATGGTTCCATTACCCTGAAGTCCCATACCAAGAACCTCTGTCAGACAGTTCATACTGTTGGCCGTGTACATACCTGAACAGGATCCGCAGGTCGGGCAGACTTTTGCTTCAAACTCTTTGACATCCTCTTCTGTCATAGTTCCTGCTGCGTAGGAACCAACTGCCTCGAACATACTGGAAAGGCTTCTCTTCTGTCCTTTTACATGTCCTGCAAGCATCGGGCCGCCGCTTACAAATACGGTCGGTACATTGACTCTGGCTGCTGCCATCAGAAGTCCCGGTACATTCTTATCACAGTTCGGCACCATAACCAGTGCATCGAACTGGTGAGCCATTGCCATAGCCTCTGTAGAATCTGCGATCAGATCACGGGTCACCAGAGAATATTTCATACCAGTATGTCCCATAGCGATACCATCACATACGGCGATAGCCGGGAACATGATCGGTGTTCCTCCTGCCATTGCAACTCCCATCTTTACTGCCTGCACGATCTTGTCCAGGTTCATATGTCCCGGTACGATCTCATTGTAAGAGCTGACAATTCCGACCAGCGGTCTGTTCATCTCTTCTTCTGTCAGTCCCAGTGCATTGAACAGAGACCGGTGCGGTGCCTGCTGCATGCCCTTCTTTACTGCATCACTTCTCATGATAATTCCTCCTGTTGTATATAAAATGTGTGTTTGCTGTTCAAAGCCTCATGTTTGCGAATATGGTTCTGAACAGATATTTGTCTTCTTATACTCTCTCTGCGATCAGAGTACCCATCTCTACGGTTCCTACCTGGCTGCAGCCTTCTGCCATAATATCGCCGGTGCGATATCCCTCTTTCAGGACCTGACGGACAGCCGCCTCCACAGCATCTGCCTCCGCATCCAGATCCAGCGAGTAACGAAGCATCATCGCTGCGGAAAGGATGGTTGCGATCGGATTAGCCTTATTCTGTCCGGCAATATCCGGTGCTGATCCGTGGCTCGGCTCATAGAGACCGAATTTTGTCTCATTAAGGCTTGCACTTGACAACATTCCGATGGATCCGGTCACCATAGAAGCCTCATCTGATAAAATATCACCAAACATGTTCTCAGTCAGGATCACATCAAACTGTGCCGGATTCATCACCAGCTGCATTGCACAGTTGTCAACATACATATGGGAAAGTGTTACCTCCGGGTAATCCTTCGCCACTTCTTCCACGACCTGTCTCCACAGTCTGGAAGAATCCAGTACATTCGCCTTATCTACGCTGCAGACCTTTTTATTTCTCTTCATTGCGATATCAAAAGCTCTCTTTGCGATCCGGCGAATCTCATTTTCATTATATGTAAGCGTATCGGTAGCAGTTCTTACTCCGTCTACTTCTTCTGTCTTTCTTGCCCCGAAGTACAGTCCTCCGGTCAGCTCTCTCATGATCAGCATATCAAATCCGGCTGCACTGATATCCTCACGAAGCGGGCATGCACTGCGAAGCTCATCATAGAGATAAGCCGGTCTCAGATTTGCAAACAGGTTCAAAGCTTTTCTGATTCCCAGCAGTCCTGCCTCCGGACGTCTGGACGGCTCCAGCTGATACCATGGAGAAGTCTTTGCATCACCACCAATGGAACCCATCAGAACTGCATCACATTTCTTTGCCTGTTCTATAGTCTCTTCGGTCAGCGGCACACCATGTACATCAATGGATGCTCCTCCCAGGAGAAGATCAGTATAGTCGAACTCATGTCCGTATTTTTTACACACCGCGTCCAATACCTTGCGGGCTTCTCTTACGATCTCCTGGCCAATTCCATCACCGGAAATCACTCCAATCTTATAATTCATCTCATGTCTCCTCTTTTACACGGGCCTTGACAGTTTGCAGAAAAGGGGCGGAAGTAGTCTCCCGCCCCTTTTGGCATCTTTGCCTTAGTCTTGTTTTTCCACTTCCTGGATAGCCGACTTCTTCATTGGAATACGGCAGTTGCGGTTGCTTCCGAACTCTACGATCACATCATCATCAGTAATATCAATGAGCACACCATAAAATCCACTCGTGGTAACAACCACATCGCCAACCTCCATTGCTGAAAGCATGGCAGCTACTCTCTTCTGCTCTTTTTTCTGCGGTCTCCACATCATAAAATACATGATTGCGAACAATGCTACGATCCAAATGAGCATTACCGTTGTCTGCGCAGAACCTGTTGCGGTTAATAACATATCTGTTTCCTCCTAGAAAAATAACCTATCGTCTATTCTACACAATATTTTGCATTCCGTCAAGTTTCTGCTTCTTATATTCCTGATATCTTCCCTGCTCGATGGCCTCACGGATCTCCTCCATCATATGATTGTAAAAATACAGATTATGAAGCACACACAGGCGCATGCCAAGCATCTCTTTTGCCTTCAGAAGATGGCGGATATATGCTCTGCTGTAACGACGGCAGGCCGGGCACTGACAGCCTTCCTCGATAGGATCCTCGTCCAGCTCGTATTTGGCATTAAACAGATTCAGCTTCCCATGATTGGTATAGACATGTCCATGACGTCCGTTACGGCTTGGATATACACAGTCAAAGAAATCCACACCTCGTTCCACTGCTTCCAGAATGTTTGCAGGTGTTCCCACACCCATAAGGTATGTCGGTTTTTCTACCGGCAGATACGGTATCACCGCTTCAATGATCCGGTACATCTCTTCATGGCTCTCACCCACTGCCAGTCCGCCGATGGCATATCCAGGCAGATCCAGCTCTGTAATCCGCTTTGCATGCTCGATGCGGATATCCTCGAAGATTGCACCCTGATTGATTCCAAACAGCAGCTGGTTCTTATTGATGGTGTCTTCCAGACTGTTCAGCCGATCCATCTCTGTCTTACAACGCTTCAGCCAGCGAACGGTACGGTCCACCGAATCCTGCACATATTTTCTGTCTGCAAGGCTTGGCGGACACTCATCAAATGCCATGGCAATGGTAGAAGCCAGATTAGACTGGATCTGCATACTCTCTTCCGGACCCATGAAAATCTTTCTTCCATCGATATGTGAGTTGAAACATACTCCTTCTTCCTTGATCTTACGAAGCCCTGCCAGGGAAAATACCTGAAATCCACCGGAATCGGTCAGAATTGGTTTGTTCCATGACATGAATTTATGAAGTCCTCCCATCTTTTTAACGACTTCATCACCAGGTCTTACATGCAGATGATAGGTATTGGACAGTTCCACCTGGGTTCCGATTTCTTCCAGATCCTCCGTAGACACTGCACCCTTAATTGCTGCTGCCGTTCCCACATTCATGAATACCGGTGTCTGGATCACTCCATGTACGGTATGAAATTCCCCTCGTTTGGCATCTCCATCTTTTTTCAGTAATTTATACAAAGTTCCTCATCCTCCATTTAGTCTTTACAGATGAAAGTATATTCTATATACTTGGATTTAGTCAATCCAAATATACAGAACAGGAGTATTTTACCTATGGCAGGTTCCACTTTTGGCAATATTTTTTCTATCACGACCTGGGGTGAATCCCACGGCAAAGGCATCGGCGTAGTAATCGATGGCTGTCCGGCCGGACTTTCTCTCACCGAAGAAGATATTCAGGTCTACTTAAACCGCAGAAAACCGGGACAGTCCCGTTTCACCACTCCCCGTAAGGAGGATGATACCGTTGAGATTCTGTCCGGCGTCTTTGACGGACGCACTACCGGTACGCCTATCTCTCTAATGGTTCGAAATACATCTCAGCGTTCCAAGGATTACAGTGAGATTGCATCTTACTATCGTCCAGGACACGCAGACTATACCTACGACTGCAAATACGGATTTCGTGATTACACCGGCGGCGGACGTTCTTCCGGGCGTGAGACCATTGGCCGTGTGGCCGCAGGTGCAGTCGCTGCAAAGCTTTTACAGGAGCTTGGCATCACTGTCACTGCTTATACCCGCTCCATCGGACCGGTACAGATCAACGAGAGCCGCTTTGATCTCTCAGAGATGGAACGCAATGCCGTCAATATGCCCGACGCAGAAGCAGCTGAACAGGCGATGGCTTATCTGGATGCCTGCCGTACAAAAGAAGATTCCTGCGGCGGTGTGGTGGAATGTGTGGTCAAGGGCGTCCCTGCAGGTGTGGGCGATCCCTGCTTTGATAAATTAAGCGCAAATCTGGCAAAAGCCATCTGTTCCATCGGCGCAGTCAAGGGCTTTGAGATCGGTGATGGATTTCTAGCTGCCAGAAGCTGCGGCAGTGAGAACAACGATGCCTTCTATATGAAGGAAAATGGATCTGTCGGCAAGAAAACCAATCATGCCGGTGGTATCCTGGGCGGCATCAGTGACGGAAGCGACATTATCTTCCGGGCAGCCTTCAAACCGACGCCATCCATCAGCACTCTGCAGCATACGGTCAATAAATCCGGGGAAGACATTGAAGTCTCTATCCACGGCCGCCACGATCCCATTATCGTGCCCCGCGCAGTGGTGGTTGTCGAATGCATGGCTGCTATTACGGTTCTGGACGGACTGCTGACTGCCATGACTTCCCGTGTGGATCTTATCAAAGAATTCTGGGGCAGATAATGTTCCGGTAATTTCCCCGACAGCAAAAAAGATCCCGCCGGATCTTCACTTTTCAGTGAATCCTGCGGGATCTTTTTTATCTTCGATTCAGAACTTCAGCTTACAGAAATGCTTTTACTTTCTCATAAATGCTCTTTCCATCCAGACCATAGTACTCGATCAGAGCTTTTGCCGGACCAGACTGTCCGAACTTGTCCATCATACCGATACGAAGCATCTTGGTCGGAGCTTCCTCAGAAAGAGCCTCAGCAACAGCTCCACCAAGTCCACCGATAACAGAATGCTCTTCTACGGTTACAACTTTGCCAGTCTTCTTTGCAGATGCAACTACCAGCTCTTTGTCAAGCGGTTTGATGGTATGGATATTAATCACCTCAGCAGAGATACCGTCAGCCTCAAGAAGCTTAGCAGCCTCAAGGCTTTCATTTACCTCAAGTCCGGTAGCGATGATGGTTACATCTTTACCTTCTTTCAGGGTAATTCCTTTACCAATTTCAAATTTATAATTAGCTTCATCATTGATTACCGGAACTGCCAGACGGCCAAATCTCATATAAACCGGTCCAACATACTCAGCAGCAGCTTTTACAGCAGCTCTTGCTTCCACATCATCTGCCGGGCAGATAATGGTCATTCCTGGAATTGTACGCATAATAGCGATATCCTCGTTACACTGATGAGTAGCTCCATCCTCACCTACAGAGATACCGGCATGAGTAGCACCGATCTTAACGTTCAGGTGCGGATATCCGATAGAGTTACGAACCTGCTCAAATGCTCTTCCTGCTGCGAACATAGCAAAAGAAGAAGCGAACGGGATCTTTCCGCAGGTAGCAAGTCCTGCTGCTACTCCCATCATATTTCCTTCAGCGATACCACAGTCAATGTGACGCTCCGGGAATGCTTTTTTGAAAACACCAGTCTTAGTAGCTCCTGCAAGGTCTGCATCAAGTACGACAATATTCGGATTCTGTGCGCCAAGCTCTGCCAGAGCGTTACCGTAGCTTTCTCTCGTTGCGATCTTCTTTACTTCTGACATAATGCTTCACCTACTTTCTCCAAATCTGCCATTGCTACTGCATACTGCTCATCGTTCGGAGCAGTTCCATGCCAGGATGCCTGGTTCTCCATGAAGGATACGCCTTTGCCTTTTACAGTCTTGGCGATAATAGCAGTCGGCTGTCCTTTTACAGTCTTAGCTTCCTCAAAAGCAGCTCTTAACTGATCCATGTCATTACCGTCAGCAACGTTGATTACATGGAAGTTAAATGCCTCGAATTTCTTATCGATCGGATACGGAGAGTTCACATCTTCGATTCTTCCATCGATCTGAAGACCGTTGTTGTCAACGATCACTACCAGGTTGTCCAGATGACGATGTGCAGCCAGCATGGAAGCCTCCCATACCTGACCTTCCTGAATCTCGCCATCACCCAGCAGGGTATATACACGATAAGATTTGTTGTCCAGTTTTCCGGCAATTGCCATACCAACTGCTGCGGAGATTCCCTGTCCCAGAGATCCTGAAGACATATCAATACCCGGAAGATCCTGCATACACGGATGTCCCTGCAGACGGCTGCCTACATGACGAAGAGTCAGAAGCTCCTCAACCGGAAAATAACCTCTCTGAGCCATTGCACTGTAATAACCCGGAGCGGTATGTCCTTTAGAAAGAACAAAACGGTCTCTGTCCGGATCAGTCGGGTTCTTCGGGTCAATGTTCATCTCTTCAAAATAGAGATAGGTAAAAATGTCTGCTGCAGATAAAGATCCGCCTGGATGTCCGGCTTTTGCACTATGTACACCGGTAACGATTCCTTTGCGGACTTCATTTGCGATTTTCTGTAACTCTAAAGTCTGCATAATTCATTTCCTTTCTATCCTAAAATAATACGTTTATATAGTACCATATTTTTAGCTTTTTTCAAGCGAATGTTTTCTCTGTCTTTTAAGGGCAGACTGCACAAGAGGGAGACAGTTCCTAAGAACCTCCCCTCTCATACACATGGCTTATAATACGATCCGTTCCAGATCGTCCGGTACGATCAGATTGCCGTGATAATAAAGGCTTCCTTCTGCTGTATACAGCTCTCGTCTGTTTGCCAGATTCTTGTCCTCTGTATGATAGAGGATCAGATTCTTAGCTCCCAGCTTCTCCCCATTCTCACAGGCTTCCTTTACCGTCGTATGATGCTTTTCATAAGGCTTATACTTGTCCCGATCCGCATACAGGCAAAATGCCTCATGCAATAACCAGTCCGCATCCTTCGCATAGACTTCTTCGTGTTCCTGATAGGGCTCATCTCCAAGGAAGGTGAATTTCTTTCCATTTTTCAGGTTCATAGTGAAGCCGAACTGCTTTGCCTTTGTAGAATGAATATCGAAAAAGGTCACATGATACCCCAGGATGTCTCTCTCTTCGTTGTCTTCCACCGGATGAATGAAGATCCGTTCTCCGATCATGTTAAAAAATTTCGCCTGAACGGTCAGTCTGGTAATCGTCAGGATAATTTCTTTCAGATCAGCATGGCAGTAAATGTTCAGATTGCCTTCATATTGACCCTTCTTCATCTTTGTTGCGATCATTCTGATCAGCCAGATCAGTCCCAGTAAGTGATCAGTATGTTCGTGGCTCATAAAGATCTCGTGGATAGATTCCATAGGGATCCCCGCTTTTTCAAGCTGGGTCATGATACCATTACCACCTCCTGTATCCACCAGAAAATATTCCTCTCCGGTTTTAATCGCAAAGCAGGTGTTGAAGCATTTGGTTACTGTTGCGTTGCCAGTTCCCAAAAGGATCAATGTTTCATCCGTCATGTGTATCTCTCTTTCTCTTTCTTATTTTACAGCTGCTACCAGGCGCATTACCTGCTCCGTGGTCTCAACCATATTCTTTCTTGCCGTTGCCGGATCCATGGCCTCGTCAAGTGTCACTACCTGGCGGAGAATCGGGAAATAAGCATCAATTCCCTGTTCGTTGCACTCCTGTGCCCCTTCGATCACTGCTCCCGCAAGAGCAATCACCTTTGCACCGTGCTTTTTCGCCATTTTTGCAATGCCCACCGGTGCTTTTCCCATAGCTGTCTGATAATCCAGACGACCCTCTCCGGTAAATACCAGATCTGCACCTTCCATTGCTTTATCCATCTCCACTGCATTCAGTACCAGTTCGATACCTGGAAGAAGCTCTCCGCTTAAGAAACTTAAGAATGCAAATCCAAGTCCTCCGGCTGCACCGGCACCTGGTGTCTTCGCATAATCAGTTCCATTATAAGCTTTTACTACCTGTGCATAAGCACCCATAGCATGGTCAAGCTCATCCCGAAGTTCTACAGTCACACCTTTCTGCGGACCATAAATATAAGTAGAACCATTCTCTCCACAGAGAGGATTGGTCACATCGCATGCAATGCGGAAATGACAGTCTTTTAATTCCGGCATCACTTTATCATCGCAGATTTTTGCAACTTTGTAAAGTGCTCCTGCTCCGATTCCTGCCGGTTTTCCTTCAGCATCCAGGAACTCATATCCCAGTGCTGTCAGCATTCCGATACCACCATCATTGGTGGCACTTCCACCGATTCCAATAATAAATTCTCTGCAGCCTCTGGTAATGGCATCACGGATCATCTCACCGACACCATACGTGGTTGCATCTAACGGACGCTTGTCTTTGCCAACCAGGATAATACCTGCAGCTGCAGCCATCTCCATGATTGCCGTATTTGACTCCCTGATCACTCCGTAAGCAGCATTCACCGGTGTCTCCAGCGGCCCATGTACCTGCACCTGTACCATATCGCCGCCAAGACCTTCTACCAGAGCCTCCGTTGTTCCTTCTCCGCCGTCAGCCAGCGGCTTTACCAGCACTTTTGTCTCCGGCAGAACATTGCGGATTCCCTGTTCGATCGCGTGTCCCGCTTCCATGGAGCTCAAGCTTCCTTTCAGAGAGTCAATCGCAATTACTATCTTCATACTATTTGTTAACCACGTTTACAGGTGCACCATCAAGAACAGATTTGATATTCTCCGCGGTGGTGTTCATGATACGTTTTCTTGCATCCTGAGTTGCCCAGGAAATATGCGGAGTGATGATGCAGTTTTTCGCTTTCAGCAGAACATTGTCAGCTTTGATCGGCTCTGTAGATACAACGTCAACTGCTGCTGCAGATACTTTTCCACTCTCCAGTGCGTCATACAGATCCTGCTCTACAACCAGCGGTCCACGGCTGTTGTTGATGATAACCACGCCGTCTTTCATCTTAGCGATGTTGTCTTTGTTGATGATTCCCTCAGTAGACGGGAACAGCGGGCAATGCAGGAAAATAAAGTCAGATTTAGCAAGCAGCTCGTCAAGCTCTACATAAGTAGCAACCTGTTTTCCAGCCTCGCTCTGGAATGCATCGTATGCGATAACATTTACATTCATTGCTTTCAGGATCTTAGCGGTGTTGACACCAATACGTCCCAGACCAATGATACCTGCAGTCTTTCCAGATACCTCGATCATCGGATAATGCCAGTAGCACCAGTCAGCGTTGCTAGCCCACTCTCCTTTATGTACGGACTCGTTGTGATGTCCGATATGGGAGCAAACCTCCATCAGAAGGGATACTGCAAACTGGCTTACGTTGTCAGTTCCATATACCGGTACGTTCTGAACCGGGATTCCTTTGGATTTTGCATACTCATAATCTACTACATTGTAACCAGTTGCCAGAACTGCGATTGTCTTGATATTCGGGCATTTGTCAATCGTCTCTTTGCTGATCGGGGTCTTGTTGATAACAACAACTTCTGCATCACCGATACGCTCAGCGATCAGCGGAGACTCCTCATAAGATGTACGATCATATACTGTTACTTCTCCAAGTGCTTCCAGCGGCTCCCAGCTGATATCTCCCGGGTTTTCAGTGTAACCATCCAATACTACGATTTTCATTTTGCTCTTCTCCTTTTATAATGATTGATTATTTTTGTTGCCTCCGCGATATCGGTAAACCGGACATCGTTTTCGGATTGCTCTTTATGTCAATGATTATAGTCGAAATTTGCAAAAAGTGTAATATTACTCTATCTATCTTTTTCTTCGGAAAGTTGTTATGCGTAACAAATTCTAGCATTATAATCTCGCCCGGAAGATTTCTCCAAACTGACTGCCACAATGTTCTACTTCTTTCAGTACCGTCTCAATACCTGTCTCATGCTGATACCAGTTATCCCGGCTGATGCCCCTGGTAATCACCGGGCACACCAGAATCTCAGTCTCCGGGTAACAGACCTGATAATAAAGGCTCGCACGTCTTGCATGATATGCCTGGCAGACCAGAATCGCCTTTTTAATGTCCAGACCCAGTTTATCAGTTAATTTGCGGGAGAAAATTGCATTTTCATAAGTATAAGTTGCCTGCTTTTCCTGAAGGATCGCGTGATCAGCCACTCCTTCCTTTAGCAGGATCTCATGAAAATAATCCCACTCGGTCTCATGATCCCCATGCCCTGTAAAATATCCTGTCAGCTTGGAATATTTTCCAGAAGGGAGCACCAATGGCGCATATCCTTCCTTCCAGAGCTGTGCCGCCCGCACTGGCAGTGCTCCTTCTGCAGATCCAGGAAGAAAGATCATGTCTGCCTGCTCCGGCTGATCCTCTATGAAAATGAAATCAGTATATGCATCTACAAAACTCATGCTTCCAGAATACCACTTTCCTTTACGATACGAACTACTTTTTCAATGGTTTCCACCGGATGAACCAATGCAATCCGCACATACCCTTCTCCCAGATTGCCAAAGGCAGTACCCGGCGTTACGATCATGCCGGTCTTCTCCATCAGATCCAGGGTAAATCTCTCTGAACTGGTATAATTCTCCGGGATCGGTGCCCATACGAACATGGTTCCCTGCCCATCCGGGATCTTCCATCCAATACTGCTCATGCCTCTGCAGAGCGCATAATTTCTCTCTTCATAGATCCGGCACTGCTCTTTTACATTGTCCTGCGGACCAGTCAGTGCTGCCACTGCGGCCTTCTGGATCGGCAGAAAGATGCCGTAATCAATCTGAGAACGGACTTTCCGGAACATCTGGATCACATCTTTGTTACCAAGCGCAAAAGAGATCCGCATGCCAGTCATGTTATAAGACTTAGACAGAGAATAAAATTCAATACCCACTTCCATGGCTCCTGGATAAGACAGGAAAGATTTTCCCTCTTTTCCGTCAAAGATAATATCGGAATAAGCATTGTCATGAAGCAGGATCACGTTATATTTTTTTGCAAATGCGATGGCTTTTTCATAAAAGCTGTCATCTGCCACGGAACATACCGGATTGGCCGGATAAGAAATGATCATAAATTTCGCAGCTTTGGCTGTCTTCTCTGGAATATCTGCAAAATCCGGCAGAAAATTATTTTTTTCATAGAGCGGATAAGTCTCCACCTTTGCTCCCATAAGCTGTGGTCCCATGCCGAACACCGGGTAACCTGGATTTGGCACCAGTACCACATCTCCCGGATCACACATAACAAGGGCAATATGCGCCATGCCTTCCTGAGATCCATACATGCTCATGATCTGATCTGTCCCAAGCTCCACGCCAAAACGATTTTTATAAAAATTCTTCATAGCTTCCAGCATTTCCGGCCGGTCAGCCATGGCATATTTGTAATTATCAGGATCCTTGCAGGCCTCTTCCATCGCTTTCATAATATGCTCCGGTGTCTTAAAATCCGGCGTGCCCACGGAAAAATTATAGACTTCTCTGCCCGCCTGCAGCAGCTCTTCTTTCTTTGTATTTAGAATTGAAAAAATACCTTCCTCGATCTGAGTGGCTCTTTTTGAAAATATCATATCCATATTCATTTCCTCCTCTGTGTATTCTTGTCTGCGATATCCAGAAACTCCGAATAGTTTTATTTTATAAAAAAATGCTATAAAGTCAAGATATGATTCTTTCGGGTAGTGACAATAAAATTTGAAAATGATATCATGAAAATCATAATATAAAACACATATGAGAAGGGGGAGTCTTATGAAAATGCGACGTATTCTCTATCGGCTGGTTGGTGCCATTGTTTCCGTTCTTGGGCTTGGCTTAATCTTCAAATTTTATTACAGTTCTGTCCTCATCTCCGTAGGAACGGTGATTCTGATCTTCGGAGTCGCCATCTGGATGATGGCAACCCCGGAAGATTACAATAACTCTACTGACATTGTAAAAATGGTCAGTTTCGGTGACACCGTGAGAAAAATCGAAGATTTCTATGAAGCCTTCAAAAATGTATCCACTCCTCTGGGCAGCGGCTATCTGGGACATATTTGTACTATGAAGCAGCCGGCTCTGATCTTCGGACCGGACAATTATGGAAATTATCTCTATTTCTGGATCACCGGTTCCGGTATCAACGGATACCTCGGCTACTCCGATCTGGCAGGTCTGATCAAAAAGCGGATAACAGAACCACTGATCCCTCCGAGAGAAAATTTTGCAGATAATACTGCTGACAGCGTCTGCTATCACTCGGATGTGATCCTACTTCAGAAGTATTTGTTTGACAGCATCTCTTCTTATGCAAATACCGGTAAAGTCCTTCCGATCCCGGAATCTGAACCATCAGAGGTATACACCTTTACAGAAGATTTCAAACTGACAGGACAGCATTTCGATCTGTGTGACAAGGACGGTAATCTGGTCTACTCTATCGATGGAACAGCTCCTCTTCTCAAATTCCGCATCTTTGACCCGTCTCACAGAGAAGTATTCCGCGTAGAGAAAGAGAGTCTTCATGTGCTGCCGACTTATCGCTTCTATGCAAATGATGTGCTCTACGGAAAGCTGGAGAAAAAATTCGAGCTGATCCGGGATCATTTCACTATGGATGTAACAGAAGGAAGACTGGAGCTCAGAGAATATGCTGGTTCCATCGGACACAACTTCACAGTCACTCTCAATGGACGGATGCTGGGTGCCATCATGGATGACCTGGAACTGACCATACACAATCTGATCTTTGATAATGCTGTGATGATCGTCTATGACACCGATTATCTTCCACTGATGACTGCTATGGCGATCATGGTGGCAAGAGAGATTGCAAGAGATGAGGAGGATGACTAAATAGATGAAATCATTTACCAGAAAAACAGTACTTTTTCTGATACTGGCGTTCTCGCTTGCAATCATCGGATGCGGAAAAGATACTCCAAAAGCTGCTGAATCGGACCAGCGGGAGCTGCTTAATAATGCCTCCACCCTCACCGTTACCGGTGACCTGGATGACATTGTCCTCGATTCCGACCTGATCGCTGACGGTACAGTTGCCGGACGGATCGTAGAAAGAGGCTTCTTCAACACCAAATGGACCATCACCTCCGGCGGAGAGCCATGGTTCTATATCTCTTATCCAAAGGAGAAATGGATCTACAACATGGAAGGGGTCAATTCCGGTAATACGTATGGATATTACGATATGGATGACAACTGCTTAGGATATGCCCAGGAGCAGCTTCTGGAAAGCGATACACTGGAGCGGGATTATTACATCGTCTTTCTGGATGCAGAGGGAAATGTTGCCAGAGACTATCTGGCAACTGAAAAGGGCAATTATCTGATGGACTTTGATGGAAATAAAGTCGGTGAGGGAAAGGCAGAACTGGAAAGCTTTTTCTCTGACGATTATGTCGTGACCGTATCCGCTGATGAAGGAACTGAGGTGGATCTCAAAGACAAGCTGGCTCTGTGTATACGGCTCAGCAATGATTTTATGTCCGACTACAGTGATTAGCTCTTGCAAAACAATCCGGCTTCTGATAAATTGTAAATGATATGTTTTGTACAGGGATTTTCCCTGAACTGTTTATTATGAAAGAAATGAGGGTTTACAAATGTCCAATAACTGTGATGAAACCAAATGCAATGGTGATTGCGCTTCCTGCGGCGGAGACGGTGTTACCGTGACTCTGACTCTGGATGATGACAGCACCGTAGAATGTGCCATCGTAGGCATCTTCGACGGAGGAGACAAAGAATACATCGCTCTGCTTCCACTGGATGAGAATGGTCAGAACGAGGACGGCGAAGTATATCTGTATCGTTATTCCAAAGATACAAATGGTCAGCCGAAGCTTGAGAACATTGAGTCTGATGAAGAGTATGAGATTGCTTCTGATGCCTTTGACGAGCTTCTGGATTCCATGGAGTATGACGAATTAGTATCTGAGGATGAACTGAACTAGTCATTCCCTGATCTGCTTTGCAGGTCAGAAAAAGCCGGAAGACATTGCAAGATACAGGTCTTCCGGCTTTTATTTTTCTTCTCTGTCGGTCTTGATCTACCACAGGATATCAGAAGCAAATATATTCTCCATCGATCAGCGCATAGAAAAGCTGTTCCACTTCTTCCATGCCTGCCCGGCCACTGACTGCTTCTGTCACGGCTTTCTTGATCTCTTCCACCCGGCTCACGGGAATCAATACCACAAAGCTTACCTTTTCCGTATACTGTGCATCCATAATAGGAATCTCCCGCTGTCCGAACAGATACTGAAGCTTCCCAATATCATTGTAATCGGTGTTTACCAGAAGCTTTGTTCCCCAATATTTTGTTATGATCGTACTGTTGGCCAATCCTTCTTTGGTCGCCGCTGAATAAGCACGCACCAGTCCGCCGGTTCCAAGCAGTGTTCCTCCAAAATAACGGGTCACCACCACCGCCACATTCGTAAGTCCTGCTCCGGTCAGCACATCCATCATAGGTTTTCCCGCTGTCTGGGATGGCTCTCCATCATCACTGCACCGCATCAGCTCCTGCCGTTCTCCCAGCACATAAGCAGAACAGTTATGTCTGGCATCCCAGTATTTTTTCTTCATTTCCTCGATAAATGCAAGAGCCTCTTCTTCTGTCTCCACCGGGCGGACAGTGGCGATAAACCTGGATTTTTTCTCTACGATCTCTCCTTCGCCGCCTTCGTAGACGGTTTTATACTGTTCTGTCATTTCTTACTTCCTCCTGCATCTCTTCCAGAAACCGGGATGGTTTCTTCTCATGGCTTCCTACCTTCTTGGTCCAGCAGATGGTCAGTTCCTTCTTGGCACGGGTCATAGCCACATAAAACATGCGCCGCTCTTCTTCCAGATCCGGTTCCAGCACCGCTTTCTTGTAAGGCGTTATTCCTTCCGCTGCATCCAGGATAAATACCTTTTCATATTCCAGTCCTTTGCTGCTGTGCATAGTGGTCAGATGAACACCATCCTTTACTTCCTGCTGCCGCTTTTTCAACTGCTCCATCTCTTCTGTATATTTTTCAATATAGATAAACCATTCTTCATAGGTATGATACTCTCTGGCACTCTCCTGCAGATCTGAGAGCACCTCCAGAAGATCCTCCACATTCATGCGCCGAAACCCGGCGTACTCTTTCAGATACTCTTCGTATCCGATCACATGGCGGATATAATTGATGGCTGCAAAAGGACCCATGCGGCTCATCATCTTCAGATCATACTGCAGCCTCTCGATTCGGTCACACACATAACGCTTATCCTTATAAAAGTCAAGCATATATTCCCAGGAGATCCGCTCATCATTCAGACACTCCCGGCTCAGATACCGTTTAGGACGGTTCAGCACCGGAAGCAGATCCTTACGAAGTCCGCTTCCCATGGCAAGTCTCATATAACAGAACAGATCTCTGGCGATCCAGTGCTGGAACAGATTTGGAACCTGATCCCTCACCCGAAATGGCAGGTTATACTCCATCAGCTTCTGGATCACGACCCTTGGCTGGGTGTTGGTACGATAAATGACCGCTACCTGGCGAAGCGAACCTCCCCTTGCCTGCCAGTTCTGAATCTCTCTCAAAATATAAGTACACTCCTGCTGCTGATCTGGAAATTCCAGACTCCGCACCAAATCCCCATCTCCACCTCGAGCTATGATGTTCTTCGGAAACCGGGTCTTATTCCTGGCAATCACCCGACCAGCTGCCTCTACAATCTGTGTGGTAGAGCGAAAATTATCATTCAGCAGTACCTGTCCTGATTGTGGATAATCCTTCCGAAAATTCAGCATGATCTCCGGTCTGGCACCCCGAAATCGGTAGATGGACTGATCATCATCTCCCACAATGAACAGATTGTTCTCCGGCTCTGCCAGCAGACGCAAAATATCATACTGCAGGCGGTTGATATCCTGAAATTCATCCACCAGTATGTACTGATATTTTTTCTGCCAGGCAGACAGAATATCTTTCCGCTGGGACAGCAGTTCCCATGTATAGACCAGCATATCGTCAAAATCAATGAGTCTTGCACGCTTCTTTCGTTCTTCGTAACCCTCGTAGATCTTTCGGAACACCTCTTCCGAACAGTTTTTTGAAAAATAATGTTCCAGTTCTACCCGTTCATTTTTGATCAGACTGATCTCTCCGGCAATCCCCGTGAGAAATTCATTTTCATCATCGATCTCCAGTTTCATCCGGTCTACACTCTCCTTCAGATACTGGCGTCTGGTCTCCTCAGTAATGATATTTGCCACCGTAAACCCATAAGACAATTTCAAAATATTGAAAAAAACAGCATGAAAAGTACCAAACGATACGTTTCCATATCCTCCGGGCGGTTGTGCCTGCTGTTCCATCAGGCGTGTAAAACGCTCCTTCATCTCCGTAGCAGCTGCCTTCGTAAAGGTGATGACCAGAATTGAAGAAGGGGAAATACTGCAGTCCTGTACCAGATACTGCACTCTTTTTGTCACAACGGTGGTTTTGCCCGATCCCGGGCCGGCAAGAACGAGCAGCGGTCCGTCTACATGACGGATCGCTTCGCTCTGCGATTTTGTAAAAGAACTCATAAAGACTCGCTTAATTTATCAATTGCTTTTTCAATACGTGCAATACTTTCTTCTTTGCCGATCACTTCCATGATCTCAGTTGCTCCGCACGGAGTCATCTGTTTACCGGAAGTCGCAGTACGGATCGGCCACATAACATAACCGTTCTTATAGCCTTTCTCCTCTACATATGCACTCAGCATTGCATACAATGCGTCATTGCTATAATCTTCCTGTGCTTTCAGAAGCGGAAGCACCTCTTTTAAAACTGCCAGAGAAGTCTCTGCAGTCGTCTTCATCTTCTTGTGGGTGTACATGGATACATCGTACTCCGGTACTTCCTCAAAGAAATCAATCAGCTCCTTGATATCCGGGAAGATCTCAATACGGGTCTTCACCATGGCAGCGATCTTCTTCAGATCATAATCCTTGGTGATCACTTCTTTGATAATCGGAAGGGCTCTCTCATAGAATGCATCAAAGTCCATCTTCTTAATGTACTCGCCATTCATCCACTTCAGTTTTCCGTAATCGAAAACTGCAGGAGATTTACTCATATGGCGGTAATCAAATTTCTCCACAAGCTCCTCCAGGGACATGATTTCCTGATTGTCCTCCGGTGACCATCCCAGCAGTGCTACAAAGTTCACAACTGCCTCAGTCAGGAAGCCCTGTTCGATCAGATCTTCATAGGAAGAATGTCCGCAACGCTTGCTCAGCTTCTTATGAGTCTCATCTGTAATCAGCGGACAGTGTACATAGACCGGAACCTCCCAGCCAAATGCTTCATACAGACGATTATATTTCGGTGAAGAAGACAGGTATTCGTTTCCACGAACCACATGAGTGATGCCCATCAGATGGTCATCTACTACATTTGCAAAATTGTAGGTCGGATATCCATCAGATTTGATCAGGATCATGTCATCCAGTTCAGAGTTATCGACGGTAATATCTCCGTAGATCTCATCGTGGAAGGTAGTAGTTCCTGTCTGCGGGTTGTTCTGACGGATAACATACGGAACACCTGCTTTTAATTTTTCTTCTACTTCTTCCTTGCTCAGATGCAGGCAGTGCTTGTCGTAGATCATGATCTCTTTTCCAGCCACTTCCTGCTTCAGGCTCTCCAGACGTTCTTTATCACAGAAGCAGTAATATGCTTCGCCTTTTTCAATCAGCTTCTTAGCATATTCCATGTAGATACCGGATTTTACACGGTCACTCTGTACATACGGACCAACGCCGCCATCTTTGTCCGGTCCCTCATCATGCTTAAGACCAGTTGCTTTCAGTGTGCGGTAAATGATGTCCACAGCACCCTCTACCAGACGCTCCTGGTCAGTATCCTCAATACGAAGAAGGAAATCTCCTCCCTCATGCTTTGCGATCAAATATGCGTATAACGCCGTTCTTAAGTTTCCTACATGCATACGTCCTGTAGGACTCGGCGCAAATCTTGTACGTACCTTTCCCATTGCTTATCTCCTCTTACTATTTCATTCTTCTGCTGATGTCAGACACCAGTAATCTAAAGATAAATTATATACGATTGAGTTTGGTTTTACAAGGGGTTTGTGTTTACTTCCAATACTGCTTCATATATTTTCCTGCTTTCTCCTGGCTAAGATGATATCTCATTTCCACCTGGAACTGCGTATTATCATAAGTTCCACCTAACTCCTGACAAACTTCAATCATATTCCGAATCCCCCACACTTTCTCCTGTGCAACACGCTCCATTCCCTGTGCCAGTCCGCGCTCCATTCCTTCTGCAATCATCTGATCTACGGCTCCACACATATTGATTCCTCCATCTTCATTTTGTACATTTTCTTTCAGTTCCAGCATTCGTTTGTCCAAGAAGTTCCACATTACGTCATAGGTATCTTCTTCGATATTTTCAATCTCCGGTATGGTTTTCAACACTTTCTTTAAAGTCGGTAAATTATCCCGATATTTGATCGTCAGAAACATGGTTGCAATATCTTTTGGGAATTCCAGCAAACGATCATCTGGTGTGTGACACACATCCAGCACATGAATCTGATAATCAGGAATATAAGTTTTGAATCTTTCCGGGACTTCGGAAAAATCCAGCAATCCGTGCAGATTTTTTGCTGCGTCCCATGGTTCTTCTCCCATATACAATACCAATGTAATGACCGGTATCAGTCTGTCTTCTTTTTTGATCGGTGACAGTTCTACCTTCTGTTTTATAGATTTTACGTGATTCTCCACTTTTCTTTCAGATGCTATTTTCTGGATCTGATCTTTATATTCCAGCGCATCATAGTCCATCACCCGCACCGGCATAGAATAATCTACAAAGGACTGAAGTTCTGTTCCAATCATAAGAACTACTTTAACTTTCCCGATCTCTTTAAAAACATCCCGGTAACGGCTTCTCATTCTGACCGTTCTTCCACTTCCGGTCTTTCCTGTCAGACGAATATTTTTCGGTTTGATCTGTGTCTCATCGATTTCTTTTTCTCCTTGACAGATCCATCCATTGATCAGCCCTGCGAAATGTCTTGCATCTTCATAATATGCAATCATCGGTTCTTCTTTTTTTCCCATAATCCCCCTTCGGCGATTCTGGAAAATATATAATATTGTGCTCCCATTTTTCAATATCTCCAGCTCGCCTTTATTCAGTTTTTTTCTTTTTTTCTTCTGAAAACTCGGCGAATCGCCGGATATGCTTACGCATAAGAATCTCAGATGTTAGTTTTATTTTATGATACTTTCAGTTGTTTGTCAACTGTTTTTTGAATTTGTTATTTAGAGAAAATCTGTGGCTAAAATCTGTGTGTAAAATAACTCCATCCACCATGGTTATTCTGGAAACCGATTCCGCTGATTCCTCGCACAGCGGTACAAACCTTCAACCTGTGATTATCCCTGGTCTCACAAAGTACCAGGGTTGCAGACGTTTCCTTCATAAATGATGGTGGGTGAATCTATCATTTTTTATATCACTATAAAGCTTATGCTTTTATAATAGCAACCATTTTATTGTTTTCCATTTTTTACAATATCTTCTACATATGGAGACGATGCTTCATCCCATTTACCAAATAATTCATCATCTTGATTAATGAAATAATCATTGGCTTTTAATAAATACTGGTATTTAATTTTGGGATCTTTAATACTATTTACGATGTCCATTGCCTCATACGGATCTGTTGGCACATCCGTATCAAGAATTGTTGACTCATCAACTTCATCTTCAGATACAGCCTCTTCTCACTCAGCAGTTGCCTCCTCATCTGTGGCTTCTACATTAACAGCATCATTTTCATCCAGGCTTTTGTTAATGGAATCTTCAGCAGATTCCTCGCTGACCTCTACCTTCTCATCAGATGCTTCGTCTGTTGTTTCTACGATTTCTGCAGGAGCTGTCTCAGCAGTCTTTCCACCACATCCTGTCAGGGCTGTTCCTGCCACGGTTGCTGTAAGCAGTGCTAATACGATTTTCTTTTTCATTTCTTTGTCTCCTTCGTTTCATTTATATCAAGTGACTGGAAATTTACCAGGAAAACAGATTTACCCAATAGTAAATTCCATCACATAGATAACAAGCCATAACGCCTTTGGTATAATCCGATCTTAATAAGTTTTCTCTATGGCCATCTGAATTCATCCATCCATTGATCAAATTTGTGGTTGATTTATAATTTTTTGCCAAATTTTCACCATAGGAATATGTTTCCCATACAACAGTTCCATCCGGTCTTGTATGTGAGAAGTTCTGTACACACTCCTGCGCTCTTGTGCATGCCAGTTCATACATTCCCTCATCCCAGGTTAATGGAGCAACACCATTTTCACTTCTTTTCTGATTTACCAATGCAAACTCTTCTTCGGCTTTTGCTCTGTCAAAGCTACCACTGCTTGTCTGTGCGGTTGAATTTTGTTCTGTACCTGCATTATTTGTTGAGTCCGAATCTGTCTTACTTGTATTATTGGAAGTACCTGTATTAATGTATTTACTTAATTCTTTCACAAAATCATAATTATTAATGGTTGTAATAATCCAAGACTGTTCACTTGTATTACCGGCCCTGTCTTTTGAACTGATAATGATTTTTACTTTTTCTACCGGTTTTCCGTCATCATTGACCGTATAATCTACAGACTCATAATCTACGGTTGTTTCATCTACAACTGTCCAGTCATCATCGAAGTTATCTGTACAATAATAATCTTCAAGATTCGGTGTGAAAGCTCCATTGATATCATTAATTTCCATAGTCTCATCTTCATGTTCCGGGAGAATGGGACCTGTTCCATCAATATAAAACGTATAATCAAAGACTTTCATATTTCCGGCAGAATCTTTGACTGCAATCTTAGCATCATAGATTCCTTCTTCTGAAATCTCGTTTGTCTCTTCAAAAGTCATTTCATCTGTAAAGTCCTGATTTTCTGAGCCGGATTTTGCATCATTTTCCACTTCTTCGTCTGTCATAACTCTTAAGTCTTCTCTTTTGTCAAATGACAAAAATCCAATCGTTGTATCTGTATTGTCTTCTACATTCTCCACATAATCGCTTGCTGTAAGTGTTCCTGGCTGTATAATAGTATAAGAATCTTTCAGGTCTGCTTCTGGATAAGTGGTATCCACGACTGTAATCTGAAATGGATATTCTTTTCCTTTCTCTGTATTGATAACTTTTGCTTCATAGGTACCAATTTTTGTGGTATCTACTCCATCAAAATTTACTTCATATTTGCTTGCATCTGTATTTTCATCAAATGTAGCATATGTAGAAATATCGGAGCTTAATTCATTTCCGGCTTCAATTTCATAATTTTCAACTATGTCCGGTTTTTTCTCACACCCTGTTAACACCAATGGAAGTAAAAATAATAACAACGTTTTCTTTTTCATACTTTTTCCTCCATATTCGATCAATATATTTCCTATTATTTTTGATAGTATCACTTTTTTTCCAAATTTCAATCCTTTTTTAAATTGACTTTTCAGCATTTTGGGCTACATTAGAACAGTCGGATAAAAAACAGCCCCACCCACCATCGATTATACTGGGGAACGTCCGCAGCCCCGGTACTTCCCGAAATCAAGCGCAAGCGCCGATTAAGGGTTCGTACCACCGGGCGAGGAATTAGCGGAAGCGGTTCCCTGAATAACAATGGTGAGTGGGGCTGGGGTTATTTGGATATGTTATTTTTCAGGCAATTAGTTTTCAAAATCAACAATTGTCATCACATCGGACACATCCACAGCTTTATCGATCAGCTGATTTTCCAGCATCCAGTCGATATTTTCCTGCCAGCACTCATCGGTCTGGGTCAGGAATGCAACATCTTCGGTCTCCATAAGCGGGATCAGCGTTGCGCAGGACTGCTCTTCTACAGACTGGGTCAGTGGGAAATTCTCTTCATTCTGATTGTTCATAAGGATTGCCAGGCAGCCGTCTGGATCAGCCTTAAAATCATCAAAGCCTTTCTTTGCAGCGCGAAGGAATCCAGCTACAACTTCCGGCTCATTTTCCAGAAGATCATCGTTGGTCAGGAATACTTCCTCGTAGTAATTCGGAATGCCGTATCCACTGACACTGAAGTAATTCACGTCAAAGCCTTCTTCTTCCAGCTGCGGAACTTCATGATTTACCAGGCAGCCGATAGTTGCATCCACATTTCCGGTAGTCATGGAACTCATCAGTTCAAATCCTACATTGATCATATTTACATCAGAAGCGTCTGCTCCCACATTTTCCATCATACATTTTACAAGAGCTTCACTCAAAACCGTTCCGCCATAACCGATGGTCTTACCAACCAGATCTTCCGGTTTGGTGATATTTTTGTCTTTCAGAGACAGAATCACGTTCAGAGGAGACTGTACGATCGCGCCAATGGATTTGATGCCTGCTCCCTGATTAGCAACGGCCTGGATCACATCCTGCTGATAGTACATACCAATCTCTGCTTTTCCCGCTGCTACCAATGCCAGCGCATCGTTATCATTTGCCGGAAAATGAATCTTCACATCCAGTCCCTCTTCTGCAAAATATCCACGCTCAATGGCAGTATACAGGAATGTATGGATGGCATTGGGATACCAGTCCAGAACTACGTTGACTTCTCTTAAGTCTTTGTTATCTGTCTGTGTGTCTGCAGTCTCTGCTGCACTGTTATCTTCTGCCTCTGTTCCTGCTACAGAACTATTATCTGCTGACTGCTTGCCACATCCGGTCACAGATGCCACACACATGGTTGCTGCTAATAATATTGCTAATACTCTATGTTTCATTTCACTTATCCTCTCTGATATCAAATATTTTTTGTCGAATGCATGACGAATCACGTCGTTCTTCGCATTCTTAATCGTTTCTCCAACGGATCATACGCTTCTCCAGTGCACTTACCACACCTACAAAAGCCATGGCCACCACAGAGAGCAGAAGAATCGGTGCAAATACGCCTGCTCCATCCAGCTGCGTCATCATCCGTCGGCTGAAATATCCCAGTCCGCTCTGTGCACCCAGCCATTCTCCAATCGCTGCTCCAATGATGGACAGCGGCACTGCCATCTTAATGGCAGAGAAAAAGCAGGGAAGCACTGCCGGAATCTTTAATTTAAAAAAGATCTGACGTCTGTCTGCTCCAAACGTGAACAGCAGCTCTTCCATCTCTGTTTTCACTGATTTGAACCCATCAAACACAGTGATTGTAATCGGAAAAAATGTAATCAATACGGTTACCAGTACTTTGCTCCAGATAGAATACCCGAACCAGAGCACGAACAATGGCGCCAGTGCTGTAGTCGGAATCGTCTGCGATGCGATGATCAGTGGATACAAAGCTTTTTCCGCTACTTCACTTACATCCATCAGGATCGCCAGTCCAAGTCCAAGCACAACGGAAATCAAAAGTCCGATTGCTACCACCGACATGGTTGCCGGAAGATGTGCGGTGAAAAGCGGTCCTCTCAGCTCCCATAATCGCACCAGAATCTGCGTGGGTGACGGCAGGATGTATGCCGCATTGATTCCCATAGCTGCCATCTGCCAGAACATTATAAGTGCTGCCAGAAGGATCAGTGCCGGAAGATTGGCATTTCCTGCCTTTTTCTTATCTCTCATACGGTCTCCCTCCTGAGCATGTCGATCAGGTCTTCTTTCAGCTTCACAATCTCCGGACGCATCAATTCCTCACGGGTGCGCGGATACTCTGCCGGAACTTCGATGGATTTCAGATGTGTGATCGGCATATTTTCTACGACCAGAATCCTGCTTGACAGGAAAACTGCCTCTTCCACATCATGAGTAATAAATAATACTGTCTTTTTTTCTCGTTCCCACTGTTCCAGCAGCCACTCCCGCATAGAAAGACGAGTCAGATAATCAAGGGCGGAAAAGGGCTCATCCAGAAGCAACAGATCTGATCCGGTCAGCACCGTTCTTGCAAATGCTGCCCGCTGTCGCATTCCACCGGATAATTCTTTGGGGGATTTCTTTCCCCAGTCTTTTAATCCAACCGATTCCAGTGCCTGATCTGCCCGCTGCTTCATCTCCACTTTACTGATTCCTCCCTGGATCTCCATAGGAAGCATCAGATTTTCTTTTACTGTTCTCCACGGAAACAACAGATCCTGCTGCGGCATATAACCACAGTAATTCTTCTGCTTTTCAATGGGAGTTCCATTCACCAGTACCGTTCCCTCTGCCGGTGTCAGAAGCTTGTTCACCAGTCGGAAGATTGTACTTTTTCCACATCCGGAAGGTCCGATCACGCACACAAACTCCCCAGCATCTACCGTAAATGACAGATGATCGATGATGGAAAAATCCTCGGAATCATACTGAAACCGCACGTTATCAAATGTCAGCATGATCTAACGCCTCATTTCCCAGGCCATATCCCAGAATGCCATCTCATAACGGGAACAAGCCATAAATATCTCTTCCAGATGCTGAAGCTGCTTCTCAGAATATCCATCAGACAGTCGATCCATCAGATCGATCAGCACCTGATTCTCTTCATGATAAGCATCTGCCACATAGCCACTGACCCATTCACCATAAAAAGGATGATTCAAAGCTTCCGGATGTTTTTCCACGATCTTCTTTGCGATCACTTCATAGCTCACTGCGCAGGAAAGGATGGCTGCAGCCACCTCTGCCTGACCTTCCTCGTAAGCTACCCTGAGCATATAAGAAGTATAGGAAAGATTATCAAGTGCCACATTTGCCGTCTCGGCTTCTTCTGGTGTGATGCCAAGACGCGCCATATAAGCTCTGTGGATATCCATCTCTCCATCCAGGATCGCATGAGTATAACCTGCAAACAGCTTCATGGCAGATAAGTCTTTTGCCTTGGCTGCTCCCAGGGCAAATACCTTCGTATAATCGATCAGATACAGATAATCCTGTATCATATAATATTTGAATTTTTCTTTGTCAAGGCTGCCGTCTGCAATTCCTTTTACAAATGGATGCTCATGGTAAGCCTCCCAGATCTCTTTAGATACATTCAACAGTCTCTCAGTAGTCGTCATGCCTTCTCCTCCGCAAAGCCTTTTCCACGGAAATCAAATCCATGATCCATAGGTCCAGAACCATGTCCAAGGTCAAGCATCGCTGCCAGTGCGCCGGAAATATATGCTTTTGCACGCTCTACGGCTGTGTCCAGATCATAGCCTTTTGCCAGGTTGGAGGCAATGGCACTGGAAAGGGTACAACCGGTTCCATGAGTGTTCGGATTATCGATCCTTTTTCCATTGAACCACTTGTATCCACCATCTCTGTACAGAAGATCGTTGGCATCATTCAGCTGATGTCCACCTTTGCACAGAACTGCACAGTGATAGGTCTCACTGATATATTTTGCAGCTTCTACCATATCCTCCGCCGTCTTCACTTCCATACCGGACAGAACCTCTGTCTCCGGAATGTTTGGTGTCAGTACGGTCGCCATGGGAAGAAGCTTTTCTTTCAATGCTCCAATGGCATCCTCACTGATCAGTCTTGATCCGCTGGTTGCCACCATCACCGGGTCCACTACAATATTTTCTGCTTTGTACTCTGTGAGCTTCTTCGCAATAGATTCAATTAATCCTGTGGAAGAAACCATTCCGATCTTCACTGCATCCGGACGAATATCCGTAAAAATGCTGTCGATCTCCTGCTCGAGGAACTCTGGTGTCACCTCGAAAATTCCCTGAACGCCGGTGGTATTCTGGGCTGTCAATGCTGTGATCGCACTCATGGCATATACTCCATTGGCAATCATCGTCTTCATATCAGCCTGGATTCCGGCGCCTCCGCTGGAATCACTTCCAGCGATCGTTAATGCTGTCTTCATTGTTGTTCTCCTTTCAACATCAATAACTTTTGTTCCGCGATACAAGGTGGTGCCCCCAATGTACCGCCGTAAAGCTTTACAACATAAAAATGGAAGTCCCCGCAGGCACTCCCATTCTATTACTTATCTCACAGTCGCTCCCTACGTTGGCATGATCCAAATCAGGTATACGGGTCCTGGCGGTATTCTCAGCCAGCTCTCAGTCTGCTTCACACAGACTCCCCGGTACTTCGTTATTCACTTTACACTACAGACTATACTCCCAAACGACAGATGTTGTCAAGTAGTTACGGGCAATTGGTAGGATGTTTTACCATGCATACCGTTCACACATGCCATTTACACGCGCCATTCGTGTGTTTTGTAACCCCAGTTTATATTCTGTCCATATTCATGCTTTATCTTTAGACAATTACAGGGTAAAATAATTATATTCTACCAGAAATGAGGAAATAATCATGTTAAGTTATTATATTTCGCAGTTGCGATCCATTCTCTATGTGACACCTGTCATGCTGTTAGCCATCATCGTCCATGAATGTGCCCACGGCTGGGTCTCCGATAAGCTGGGCGATCCTACCCCCAGAATGTCCGGTCGTCTGACCTTGAATCCATTAAAACATCTGGATCCTATGGGAACCCTCTGCCTGCTTGTCTTTCACATGGGCTGGGCCAATCCGGTCCCAATCAACCCTTATTACTATAAGGACCGGAAGAAAGGCCTGATCCTGGTCTCTCTTGCCGGTCCCATTGCAAATATGCTACTGGCATGTATCTCCATTTTGCTGGAGGGTCTGCTACTGCTCTATGCTCCAAACACTGTCTTCTTCCAGACTTTAGCCGTTCTGTTCTGGTATTCTGCTGTACTGAACGTAGGTCTTGGCGTTTTTAACCTGATTCCTATCCCACCGCTGGACGGTTCCCACGTGCTGGGTGAGCTGTCAGACAAAGCAACGGAAATCTATAATCGCTACCGTCCCTATTGGAGCATCGTACTGATCCTGCTCCTGATATCCGGCGTCTTAAGCCGTCCGCTGACCGTCATTGACAACGCTGTCCTCTCCGGCATGCAAACAGCTATTTTCAATCTGCTGTCCCTGCTGGTACACACCGGAAATGCGATGAGTGGTGTTCTGTAAGATTTTATTGTTCCTGCTGTCTGATGTCTGTCACATATCCATCCGTAAGGTCAGATGTCAGATTGCAGGTATTTCCTAAATCAAAATACATTTCTCCAAGCTTTTCTTCCGGTACGGCAAATGCCCAGTGTACGGTCACTGTCTCTCCAGGTGCAAGAGAATCAATATAGTTATTTGAACGTTCTCCACCTTTCACATCGTACAATCCTACTTCCGTATTAAAGGAATGACCAGCCACAGCCACATAGGTCCATGCATCATTCTCTGAAGGGGTCTGGGTATCCGCTCTCCAGATCTTTGCCACAGTTCCAGCCGGTTCCAGAATGTTGATCGTTCCATTGAACATAATGTCTTTCCATGTTTCTGTACCAGTATTGGTATAATCCACGGTCACGCAGACCAGCTTCTGCGGCTCTTCTTCCGTCCGGATCACCTGATCCAGCGTATTGACTCCATCTCCTTCTTTCACATAAGTAAGTATGACGGGAAGCAGCGTTCCATCTGATGCAAAAGCCTGTTTATCATCCTCTCCCAGCATGGAATCTGACAACATGGATCGATTATCCCCGATCTGGACATCTGTTACCTTTGCAGTCAGTCCTGGATGCTTTTCCAGATCGTTTTCTGATATATCCAGTACGTCTCCCATTGGATGTGCTTTTTCCAGACTCTCCATGGATACCGATGTAACAGGAAGGTTCGATTCATCTATCATCTCCTGTCCTTCATCCGCAGTCAGATAACTGCTCCAGTTATAGCACATCATCACATCTTTATCGTCGGATTGTTCCACGGGTGTCAATGTCACATGCTCCGCGATCTGGATAGCATCCTCTTTTGACACATCTGATGCCGCTGTCATCTCCAGCACCAGATGAAGCTCCGGGTACGCCACATAGAGCTGCTGGTTAAATGCAAGTCCATCTCCCAGTGCCTGCTGTCTCAAGTATATACCTTCTCTGCCATTGATATTCAATGTTTCACTCTCTACCACCTGTTGTGTCAGCATTTCAAAAGCGGAGTCTCCCGTATCCATATAGTAACAGAGCATGCTCACGCCACCCTGCGCATAAGTATCTTCAAAACTATATTTTCCTTCCTCTGTCTGCACCATTCCGTCCGGCAACCACTTGGCAGTCAGCCTCACATAATGGTTTTCTTCTGTCGGCTGCATAGTTTCATTTTCTGTTCCTGTTTCTTTTTCCTGCGTTGTCTTCACTGCATAGGTTCCCACCTGCTTACTCTTCATTCGATATAAAACACCTGCAAATGCGGTGGTTCCCAGCGCCAGAGTTGCTGCCAGCACAGCAATCATCACTCGGCGGCCTATGAATTTTCCTGTCTTTTTCTGTAACTGCTGTTCTACTTCCTGCTCTATCATTTTCCGCATAGCATCCGGCATCTTCGGAAATTCCTGATTCATATTTTCCAGCTTCATCGTTCATCCTCCCTTTTAACCTTCTTTGGATAATTCTTCCTTCAGCTTTGTCCTCGCTCTGGCAAGCCGGTTCTTCACCGCACTTTCTGTCACTCTTGTCATTCTGGCAATCTCCCGAATGCTGTATCCTTCCATATAATACAGAGTCACCGCCAGTCTTGCTTCCTCTGTAAGCCTCATCAACGCCTCATAAAGATCTGAATAATCTTGTCTCTCCATCCACGGCTCTTCCCGTTCACAGGTCTCCAGTGATATGATTTTCTTTTCCTTACGCATGATTCCATAGCATTCATTGATCAAAATACGGATCAGCCAGGTCTTTGCATACGTGTCCTGTTTTAACGTTCCAATCTTGTCAAATGCTTTTGCGATGGTCTCCTGAATGGCATCCTGACAATCTGCATCATTATAAAGCAATGATTTCGCCACATGATACATGCTGTCCTCCGATGCCAGGATCAGCTGACCCAGTTGTTCTCTTTTCATAGTATCCTTCCCGCCGGCTTTTTTGTATTTACATAGATTAGATGCCTGCCGCCTCCATTTGGTCGCGGTGTTTTTTTAATTATTTTCACCCAAAAGAAGAAAGAGCGAAAAGAAACTATTACATTTCTTTTCACTCTTTTTACAATTCTTCTCTTATTTTAAAATCAATTCCACCGGACAATGATCACTGCCAAACTGATCCGACAGAATCTTGCTGTCTTCGATCCGGTCCTCCATTCCTTCGGACACTAGGAAATAGTCAATACGCCAGCCTGCATTCCTCTCTCTTGCCTTGAAACGGTAAGACCACCAGCTGTAAGCTTCTGTCTGCTCCGGATACAGATACCGGAAGGAATCCACAAATCCGCTTGCCAGCAGTTCCCGCATCTTATCACGTTCCTGATCAGAAAATCCTGCATTTCCACGGTTGGATTTTGGATTCTTCAGATCAATTTCTTCCTTTGCTACATTCATGTCCCCAGTCACGATCACCGGCTTTTTCTCTTTGAGTGCACCTACATAAGCGCGAAAATCATCTTCCCACTCCATTCGATAATCAATCCTTTTTAATCCATCCTGTGCATTGGGTACATAGACGCACACCAGATAATACTCTGGATATTCCACTGTGATGGCACGACCTTCTGTATTGTGTTTGTCTTCAAATCCCAGATCATAGCTTACAGACAAAGGCTTTTCCTTCGTCAGCACAGCTGTTCCTGAGTAACCTTTTTTCACCGCACTGTTCCAGTACACATCATATCCGGGAAAGTCAAAATCCGCCTGATGAGGCTGCATCTTCGTCTCCTGTAAACACAACACATCCGGCTGCTCCCTCTCCAGGAACTCCCGGAATCCTTTTTCCATACATGCCCGAAGACCGTTCACATTCCATGAATATAATTTTGTCATTGCCGTTCCTCCCACTGTGTTTTCATCATTGTCAGATCATGAAATCTCCAGATCTCTCCCATCAGATGATAGTCTGTACAGGTTCCTGTCTTTTGAAATCCCAACCGTTCATAGCAGTGTGCCGCAGTTATATTATTTTCAAATACGCCCAGTGACACCTGCTCCACTTTCAAAATGGTAAATGCATACGTCAGCGCCAGTATCAGCATCTGCGTGCCGTATCCTTTCCCACGGATCAATGGATCTACGATAATGCAGCCAAATTTCAAATGTCTCTGCTCCGTATCTAAGAACTGCATCAGCAGATGCCCTGCCACTTTTGTATCATCCAGCATCGTCATCTGCCAGAAATCATCCTTCATACGGAAGGAATCATAAAAATTATTGATATCATCGGCTGTCACCGGATAATGATCGTACCGCCCGGCACACCATTTCCAGAATCCTGCTTCATCGGTCAGCCACTGTACAAGTGACTGTGCATCGCAGGGCTTATAAGGGCGTAATCGCAGCATATCTCTTTCTCCATCTCATCTGTTTTCACTCAGATAACAAAAACGCAGGAAACGACTTTAGAATCTCTAAAGCAGCCCTGCGTCTGTTTCTGAAAGTAACTTCCAGTCTTATTTCTTATAAATACAACAAGCAAAACGATAAGCCGGGTTATGTCGTTGGACAATCATCTATCTAGACGTACCGTTACCGGCACGTTCAAGCAACCTACCTGAAGCTGGCGGGCCACCATATGCTTCTGCTTGGTCTTGCTTCGGATGGGGTTTACATGTGCCCCGTCTGTTACCAGCCGGGCGGTAGTCTCTTACACTGCCTTTCCACCCTTACCCGTCCCTTGCGGAACTGGCGGTTTATCTCTGTTGCACTGGCCTTGGAGTCGCCTCCACCGGACGTTATCCGGCATCCTGCCCTGTGAAGCCCGGACTTTCCTCACCTGATATAATCAGCCGCGATTGTCTGTCTTACTTGTCATAGAGTCTATTGTAACGTACTTTTTCCGGCTTGTCTATGGGAAATTTTTAATTTTCTGCACTTTCTGCGCTTTTCTTCTTCGGCTTCAATATCGCCAGAAGAATGCCACATACGCCCCAGCCAAGCATCCAGAGCCATTTATGGAATACATAGATGCGTACTCCTTCAATCCAAATGCTATCAAAGAACTGAAACACGACAGATTCATATGCACCCACATCTCCTGATGTATTCCCATATACCCTTCTTACATATTCAATCCATGCGCATGATACAGTAGCTGCCATCATCCAGACAAGGATTGCTGCAACAAGAATCAGGAACACTGCTTTTATCCAGCGATATTCTGAATTTCTTTTCCCGCATGCCTGCAAAACCAACGCCATAATCTGACTGCCAATGATCATATATGCAATCGGATACGCTACGGAATTCAACCATGGACTCCACATAGGAACCTGTAAGGTATCCTTCGCTATTTCACCACCATACTGAATAAGCGAAGCAGAAATCATTATAATCAGCCCAGCAATTACAAGCCAGATAACCCTTTTCAGAATCTCTTTTCGCCATGTCTGATCCGCTGACTGCTCTTTCTTCTCTCCATAGATCAATGTATTCGGATCTGTCTTAAGTGCCTCTGCCAACATCTGAAGCATCTCTATATCCGGGTTGGAATGTCCTGTCTCATAATTGGAAATGGTATTCCGCGTCACACACAGCTTCTGCGCCAACTGTTCCTGCGTATATCCCTTTTCCGACCGTGCTTTTTTAATGTTCTTTCCGATCCGATTCATATGCCACGCCCCTTCCATGTTCTGGTAGCTTTATCATACCTTATCAGATAGAAAATTGTCACGCCAAGAATCTTTACATAGGGTCAATGCATCTTATTTTCATAATCCTGCAACTCATGGAAAATACTATCAACAAATACTGTATGTTCAACAATACGATATAACATAAAATATCTGTGATTCAAAAAATTAATACGATGATATTCCAGTTGATTCAGTCTTGGATTATCACATAATTTCAGACTTCCTGCCACATGCTTTAAACTTTCGATTGTTGAATCATAGTCATCTAAAACGTTCCGGGCAGCCTGCGGACTTTTTTTCTCCATTACAAGATACTGGACAAAACGATCTAAATCTTCTTCGGCATCTTTTGTGACTATAACTTTATAATCCATATTTTTCCCTCATATCATGAGAAACTTCTATTGCATCTTTATACATTCCCTGCATTGCATGATTACGTGATTTTTCCAGTTTATCCAACATATCCTGTTCTGATAATGCTTCAAATGGATTTGTATTCGCCCTTTTTATTTCAAACGGGAATCCATTTGCTGCTAATGCCTGTGTTAAAAAGATACGAATTGCTGTTGTAGTATCTGTTCCCAGATCTTTAAACAATTCATCTGATCTTTTTTTCAAATCATCATCCACTCTTATTTGAATCGTACTTGCCATCTATTCTTCCTCCTTATATCAACCTGTATTATATCTCATATATACCAAATATATAATGCCAAGTCAATGTATTTGCATTGATTTAGCAATACATCAGATGATTTTCTTAAGAATCTTTACATCATCTAATACTCCACAAAATACTGTCTATTTTCTTTATATCTGATATTCCACTATAATCTGGTAATGTCTGATCAAATACCCGAATGCATTCTTTCGCTTTATCAGTTTTCAAAAAATCTGCATACCATTTTTCTATATCTGCATAAAGAGCAATCACATTCTCCAATTTTTTCTGACTGGTCTTTCCACTCAGCTTCATATTCAGATTTTGAATAATATATCGATCCCATATAGGTTTCTCCGGGCACAAAGTTGCAAGCATCTTACTTGAAAATGAAGGTTCAATGTTTCTGGTAGTTTCATACATATATGTAATAATCTCTGCAAATGTTGGTGTTTCTGTTTTTACTTGTTCAAAAAATCCATAATATGTCTTTCTCCATGTCTCATTTCGTCTGACTATGTAAAATCCATTGAATGTTTTCTGAAACTCAGCATCGGACGAGACATTTATTTCTCTCACCTTTTTCATAATATATTGATATTTGTCAAGCCCCATACTAGATGCCAGTCGATTCTGAAATATTTTATTGACATCAAAATTCATGTTCATTTGTCTCACCCTCTCGTTCCATGAGAAACTAATATTCTATCAAATCACAATCCCATGACAATGGTCGATCTCATGCTGAATGATCTGCGCTGTCCAGCCTGTATAGGTTCCATGCTGCTTTTTGAAATTCTGATCCAGATAGTGCACTTCGATTTCTTTGTATCTTGTACAGGGTCTCACACCATCCAAGGACAGACATCCTTCTTCTGTCTGAAATACCTCTTTCTTTTTGGTAATCACCGGATTGATCATGGCAAATTGAAAGGGACCCATTGCCACAACAATGATATTTTTTCTGACACCAATCATATTCGCTGCCATTCCAACGCATCGATCCAGATTCGCCCGGAGCGTATCCAGAAGGTCCTGCACTACCTGTTTATCTGCCGCTGTTGCCGGCACGGATTTCTGCGCCAGAAATAAAGGGTCTCTCACGATTGCTTTTACCATTTTTTCTCCGACAGCCTTTCTATCATTACTCTTTATTTTTTCACGATTTTCTCAACCACCAGAACCAGCACTGCAAACATGACGATTGCGGCACTCACATCCAATACGGAATGCTGCTTGGTGAACATGGTGGACAGCACGATCAGCACCGCCAGCACTCTTCCAACCCAGATACCCCAGGATGGAACCAGTTTTTTCTGCATCTCCAATGTATACTGAAGCACCAGTGTCACATACACATGCATGCTTGGGAATACACTTTTCGGTGTATCCACGGTCTGCACAAACTTCAGCAGATTACCACTTAAGGTATGAAGATCATAGACAATGCCCTCGCGGAGGTTCAGTCCTGTAGGCCACACGAAGGAAATGAACAGGAAAATGTTCATGCCTGTGGTCAGAACCAGTACCGCTTTCTTGAATTGCCTATCATCCAGATTCTTGATTGCAAGATACGCACACACGACTATGTATGGAAACCAGCTCACATACGGGTAGATAAACACTGCCATATGTGGAATCATGTCATCCATTGCACAGTGGATCAGATGCACTTCTTTGGGCGGTACGATCTCCAGAAATCCAAATAATCCCATATAAATAACAAACCACACCGCAATCGGAATGAGATGCCGTTTTTTGATCAGTTCTTTCATCTTATTGTACAATTCTACGCGATGCAGTTTTCACTGATTACACGTTAAAAAAGCTTCCTCCTATAAATTCTCGCAAAATGGAGTTGCCCGGAATCATATTGCTGTCGATTCCCTGGAAATAGTTCAGGAATTTCAGCAGCCGTTTTGCTTCCAGATACTCCGGTTCCTCCGGCTTGATACCAAAGAGCAGTGGTTCTGCATACTGTTTTAATACAGACAGCTCATAGATCAGTGCAGAGTTGAATACCACATCTGCCGACTCCTGATATGGGAAAATGTTCTCATCTTCGCCACGACGAACTGACGGCCACATGGAGATAGTCTTCTGAGCACTTGCCCCACGGGTTCTGGCATCGCGGACCATTCTGCGGAGCAGTCGTCCGTCTGTGGTCGGGATCCGGTTATGCTCGTCAATATTCATCTGCGTCAGGGCACTCACGTAGATCTTAAACTTATTTTCTGCCGGAAGAGAATAGGACAGGGCATCATTCAGGCAGTGGATGCCTTCGATGACCAGTACATCTTCCGGTCCCAGCTTCAGACTGTTGCCCTTATATTCTTTCGTACCGGTAATAAAATTAAAGGTCGGCATATACACTTCTTCTCCCCGAAGAAGTGCACTCATCTGCTGATTAAACAGCTCAATGTCCATAGCTTCCAGACATTCAAAATTGTACTGTCCATTCTCATCCTTTGGTGTATCCACGCGTTCCACAAAATAATTGTCCACTGCGATCGGATGAGGCTTCAGACCATGTGCCATCAGTTGAATGGAAAGACGATGAGAAAATGTGGTCTTTCCTGACGAGGATGGTCCTGCGATCATAATCAGCTTCTTGTCTGGGAGAGCTGCGATCTGCTCTGCAATATTTCCAAGTTCTTTTTCCATGATCGCTTCCTGCGCCAGAATGATATTTCCGATATTTCCTGCAGAGATCTGCTCATTTAACGCACCAACAGTTCCCACATCCAGGATCTCTCCCCATTTAGTAGAACTTTTCAGTGTCTGGAATACCTTATGCTGCTCCTTGAATGGTCCAAAAGTTTCCGGGGTCTTGCGTGGCGGGAATTCCAGCACAAATCCTTCATCATAGGGAATCAGCTTAAAATATTTCAAATACCCGGTGCTGGGCACCATATATCCATAATAGTAATCCTCAAAATTATCCAGCAGATATACATTCACGCTGGAGCTTCTGCGGAAGCGGAACAGACGTGCTTTGTCGATCATTCCATGTTCCGTAAAATGCTCGATGGCCTCTTCCACCGGAATGCTATGCTTTTCAATTGGCAGATTTTCATTTACCAGTTCTTTCATCCGCATTTCGATCCGGTCAAGCGTCTCCTGGTCTACCGGCATCTTTTTGCTGCTCACATAGTAGCCCTCGCTGACAGAGAACTCCACTTTCATGCCACGAACAGCTTCCATGCCTTCCACATCATAGATTGCCTTCAACAAAAGCAAAGTTGCACTTCTTCTGTATGTATTATAGCCATCGATCTGTCCGGTTGTCAGAAAAGTAACCGTTGCTCCATCTTTCACTTTGCGGAACAGCTCCCGCATCTTGTTATTTTCCAGAACCAATACAATATCATGGTCAAATTTCTTTTGAAAATTCTTCGCCAGCTCGAGATATGTCGTTCCATCCTTCACATCCAGAGTCTGTCCTTCTACTATGATCTGTCTCATATACGGTACACCCCTTCCTGTCTGTATAGCTGCCAAAAGCCCGTATCTCACGGGCCTTAGAGTATTTTTAGATAACTACAAATGGATGCTTCACAGCCACGCAGTCCATATGGACACCTGTCAGCACCTTTTCCAGATATGCTTTCACATCCTCCATAAAAATGTGTTCCACACCATAATGTCCGGCATCAATGATACACATTCCCTGATCCACTGCATCAATACCAGTATGATGGTCAATGTCTCCGGTAATATAGACGTCGCATCCAAAGCCTAATGCCAACGGCATAGTACTTTTTCCAGCCCCTGGGCAGATCCCCACCAGGCTTACCTGTGTATCCGGATCTCCAAACAGTCTGACATTTGGAATGCCATATGCCACTTTCACCTGCTCTCCACACTCCCGAAGGGTCATAGGATGAGGCAGTTTTCCGACTCTTCCGATGCCTTCCCCATCTTTCACTTCTTCCAGTACTGCGCACTCGGTCAGTTCCATCAGCCGCGCTGCCAAATCTGCCATTCCTCTGGTATCATAATTCGTATGCATGGCATAATAAGAAATATCATTGCGGATCAGTTCCAGCAATCTTCGCCCATTCATATCCTGATCAGTCACCCGCTTGATGGCTGAAAATAGCATGGGATGGTGAGTGATCAACATATCATATCCACCTTCTGCTGCCATGCGAACCACTTCGTCTGTGGCGTCCAGGCTCAAAAGGATCTTCTTTACTTCTTTTGTACTGCGGCCGGCCAATAATCCAACATTATCCCAGTCACAGGCATATTCTGTTCCATATTCCTGCTCGATCAGAGCACAGATCTCGCTGCATTTCATTATCCGTCCTCCTTATCTGCCGTCCAACGCTTCCAGCGTCTCCCTGATCAGATTCATCTGCTCCTGAAGCTCTTTCATGCGATCAGACACTTCTCTTCCATTTTCATGCAGACGCTCCATGATGGTGCTGCTTTTCTCCTGTTCATGAATGAGGAAATTCCTCAAAACCTCCGGAGAGCGCTGTTTTTCCACATCACCATAAAAATACTGGAAGGTTTTCCACGGATGGTCCTTACACTGTCCACTTCTATCTTCAAAATCGTGGATAAGTTCTGCACGCATCATGGGATAATATTTTCCATCCTCCAGCACTATGTCCTCGTCCGTGATCTGATAGCCATGCTCCGCCAGGAACTTCCGCACCAGATGGATCTCTGACTGGGGCTGCAAAATCAGTTCCCCAACACTGGACAGGCAATGCCCGCCACCTTCCAAAATCCTTTTCATGAGCATACCGCCCATTCCGGCGATCAAAACGGTATCTGCTTCTCCCTCATGAAGCTCTGTCAATCCATCTGACAACCGTGTCTCTATATATGTATCCAGTCCCTGACTATGAATATGCTCTCTGGCCCTTGACAAAGGACCTTTTCCAACATCCATGGCAAGTGCTGACGGGATTCTGCCTTTCTGCACCAGTGCAATGGGAATATATCCGTGATCCGTTCCAATATCAGCCAGACGGCTGCCCTCCGTCACCAATGACGCCAGGGCACTCATTCTCTTTGATAACTGAATTCCCATGTAAGTTACTCCAGGAAATCCTTCAGTTTCCGGCTGCGGCTCGGATGACGCAGTTTGCGGAGAGCCTTCGCCTCGATCTGACGGATACGCTCACGGGTAACGTTAAATTCCTTTCCAACTTCCTCCAGCGTACGTGCTCTTCCATCATCCAGTCCAAACCGAAGACGGAGTACCTTCTGTTCTCTTTCCGTCAGTGTACCAAGTACCTCTACCAGCTGTTCTTTCAGCAGTGTAAATGCAGCTGCTTCTGCCGGCACCGGAACATTGTCATCCTGAATAAAATCACCAAGATGGCTGTCCTCTTCTTCACCGATCGGAGTCTCCAGAGATACCGGCTCCTGAGAGATCTTCAGGATCTCACGTACACGGTCTACCGGCATATTCATTTCTTTTGCAATCTCTTCCGGCTGCGGCTCACGGCCCAGCTCCTGAAGAAGCTGTCTGGATACACGGATCAGCTTGTTGATAGTCTCTACCATATGAACCGGAATACGGATCGTACGTGCCTGATCTGCGATCGCTCTTGTAATTGCCTGACGGATCCACCAGGTCGCATAGGTACTGAACTTATATCCTTTTCTGTAATCAAATTTCTCTACAGCTTTGATCAGACCCAGATTACCTTCCTGGATCAGATCCAGAAACAGCATTCCACGTCCCACATAACGCTTTGCAATGCTGACTACCAGACGAAGGTTAGCCTCTGCCAGACGTTTTTTTGCATCTTCATCACCAAGCTCCATCCGTTTTGCCAGTTCGATTTCTTCCTCTGCACTCAGAAGCGGCACTTTACCGATCTCTTTTAAGTACATGCGGACCGGATCTTCGATGCTCACGCCATCCGGCACAGACAGATCGATCTGCTCCACATCCACATCATCCTCGTCACTGAGAATAATATTACTGTCATCATCATCGTCTGTGATTCTCAGCACATCGATGTTATTCTGCTCCAGGAAGTCAAGGATCTTATCGAATTTCTCCGCATCCAGTTCCATATCGCTGAAGAAGTCGCTGATCTCCTGATACTCCAGTACATTCTTTTTCTTTTTTGCCATTGCCAGCAATTCTTTCAGTTTCTCACTGAATTTTGCTACATTTTCTTCCATATTGGTTCTTCCTTCCATAATTGTTCATATTTTATCCTTAATCCAAAGAAATATGCAATTTCTCTATTTCCCTGCGCTTTCGCACGATCTCCTGAAGTGCATTCATGTCTCCGGGATCCATGTGCTCCGTCTGCCAGGCGATGCTGTTCTGTTTTACTCTCAGGATCGTTTCCTGTAACGCTTTTTCCTCTTCCTCCCTGCTCTTCAGAGCTGGAATTGAGTCATTAAACATGGCTGCTGCACGCTCCTGTTCTTCTCCCTCCTCAAAATACTGAAAAAGAGCCGCAGGGTTCAGATGCCCCTGCTCCATCTGTGTTCCTAACAATGTAGCCGCCTTCCTGCACAGCTCATCTGTAAAATCTTCCGGTTTTACATATCTGGTGATATTCCGGTACAACTGCTCACTGGTGCTCATCCATGTGATCAGTAACCGCTGGGAACGGACACCCGCATCTTCTTTCTGCCGTCTTCTTGCCGGATCTCTGGACACATTTCCCATCTCGGGCCGTTTTTTCAGATCTCCCAGCTGCTCTCCGGTCTGGCTCACCATTTTCACAAGCTGATCATAGGTCAGATGATATTTCTCAGCCGCCGCTTCAATGTAATTGTTTCTCTCAATACCTGCATCAAACTCCAGCAGTTTCTTCGCAACTTCCCTGAAAAACAAGGTCTTGCTCTCCGGATCACGGAAGTTATACTGTCTCTCCAGAATCCGCAATTCAAAGAAAAAGCTGCTCTCTGCCGTGTCGATCCGCTTCTGGAATTCCTCTGCTCCCAACGCTTTGATGAATTCATCAGGATCCTTATACGGTTCCATATTGATAACTCTGGCCGTCAGACCTGCATCCTTCAGGATCGGAATGGCCCGCATAGCGGCTCTCACTCCCGCATCATCACTGTCATAGGTCAGAAGTACTTCATTGGTATACCGTTTGAGGATCACGGACTGCTGCTGCGTAAACGCAGTTCCCAGCGACGCTACCGCCTGATTGAAGCCCGCCTGGTGCATGGCGATCACATCCATGTACCCTTCGCACAGAATCATGTTTGGCTTCCGGCTTGTCCGCGCCAGGTTCAGTCCATAGAGGTTCCGGCTCTTGTCAAACACCTTGGTCTCCGGAGAGTTCAGGTATTTAGGCTTTGCATCTCCCATGACCCGTCCGCCGAATCCGATGATCCGGTTTCGGCTGTCCATAATGGGAAACATGACCCGGTTCCAGAATTTATCGCGCATGCCATCTCGTTCATCCACCTGCATCAGTCCCGATTCTTTCAGCAGAGAATCCGAATACCCTTTGCTTTTCAGGTATTTATACAGGTCGTTGCCCCGTTTGCTGGAGCATCCAAGGCCAAACTTCCGGATGGTCTCATCCGAAAGCTTCCGCCCCTTGAGATAGTCAAGGCCCTGCTTTCCATCCGGCTGGCGAAGCATATAGTAATAATACTTTCCTGCCAGACGGTTAAGCTCCATAATCTGTTCCTTCAGATCTGCCTGTTTTCTGGCTTCCGGTGAATAATCCTGCTCCGGCAGTTCAATGCCTGCCCGATCCGCCAGTACTTTGACAGCCTCAGGGAATGTCAGATTTTCATAATCCATCACAAACTTAAATACATCTCCACCAGCTCCACAGCTGAAACAGTGATACATCTGCCTCGGCTGGTTGACGGACATAGATGGATTTCGGTCATTGTGGAACGGGCAGACTCCCACATAGTTGCTTCCTTTCCGCTGCAGCTTCACATAGCCGGATATCACATCCACAATGTCGCTGCGGGAACGGATCTCTTCTACCAGTTCCTGTGCATAGTAACTCATGAAATCACCCGATTCCTGTTAATACCTCCAGGCAGCCGGAACGAAAAACTCCTGGAATTTGGTGATGGCATACTGATCCGTCATTCCTGCAATATAATCGCAGACACTTCGTTCCTGTGTCTCTCCGGACTGCCACATTCTCTCAATATATTCATTGGAAAGAAGCTCTGGATGATCCATATAATACAGAAACAGCTCTTTCACTGTATTTTCTGCCTTGCGCTCCTCTCCCTTTGCTTTCGGATTGGTATACACATTATCAAACATATATCTGCGCATGCCCCTGAAAGCAAATTCCACATCCTCTGACATGGTAATGGAAGGTTTTCCCTGGCTCTGTGCCACAATGTCATGGATCATGGTATTCAGACGTTCCTTGGACGAATGTCCCAGAATATCTGTATATGTACGGGGGATCTCCTCTTCCCGGATGATTCCTCCCCGGATCGCATCATCCACATCATGGTGAATATACGCGATTTTGTCAGAATAACGAACCACCCAGCCTTCCAGAGTGTCCGGCTGACCGGTCATCTGATGGTTGAGGATTCCGTTTCTTACTTCCCAGGTCAGGTTCAGCCCCCGGCCTTCCTTTTCCAGCTTCTCCACGATCCGTACACTTTGTTCATGGTGTCGGAATCCTTCACTGAACACCTCATTGAGTGCCCTTTCTCCGGCATGACCAAAAGGTGTGTGTCCAAGATCATGTCCCAGTGCAATGGCTTCGGTCAGATCTTCATTGAGTCTGAGTGCCCTGGCAATGGTTCTCGCTGTCTGCGCCACTTCCAGCGTATGGGTCAGTCTGGTGCGGTAATGGTCTCCCTGTGGAGTAAGAAATACCTGTGTCTTGTGCTTCAGTCTCCGAAAGGCTTTACAATGCAGGATCCGATCCCGGTCTCTTTGGTAAACCGGCCGGATGTCGCAGGGTGTCTCCTCCACCTCACGGCCTCTGGAATCTCTGCTATGGGCAGCATAAGGACTTAAAAACTGATCTTCCCACTGTTCTGTGCTTTCCCTGATCGTCATGGCGTTCCCTCCTTCGGCTGAAACAACTATTATTTACTGTTTTCTAATACAGACCTGCAATGATCGGTCCGATGATAACGGTAAAAATACCGGTTACTGCAATGGCAAGACTGCTCATCGCTGCCTGGATCTCTCCCATCTCCAGAGCCTTACTGGTTCCGATAGCGTGGGATGCTGTTCCCATGGCCAGACCCTGAGCCACCGGATCCTCAATATGGAACAGCTTAAATACTGTTCCTGCGATCACAGCTCCCAGAATTCCTGTCAAGAACACAGACATAACCGTCACAGCAGCCACGCCGCCCATTTCTTCAGTCATGCCCAGTGCAATGGCAGTGGTGATGGACTTCGGTACTAAAGAGGCATAAATGCTCATCTCCAGCGCAAAGAATTTGGACAGTCCGAAGATCATGATCGCGCATGCCGCTGTTCCTGACAGAATGCTGAGCACGATAGCTCCTGCATATTCTTTCAGAAGCTTTAACTGGCGATACAATGGCACTGCCAGGCAGACTGTGGATGGTGTCAGGAAATAATTAATATATTTCGCACCATTGTCATAAGAATCATAGCTGATATTGGTCAGCTTCAAAAATGCAATAATAAAAATAATGGATAATAACAGCGGATTACAAAGTGTACTTCTCATCCGTTTTCCAACCTGTACGGCGCACCAGTAGCCCATCAGGGTAATAAAAAATCCAAAGTAAGCAGAGTTCTGCATCAGACTATCCATGGAATTCATCCTCCTTATCTCTCTTTCTGCGCACCAGTATCTGCGCGATCAGTCCTGTCAGAACCATAACAACCATGGTGGACAGTACAGAGATTATAAGGATTCCAAGCAGAGAATCTTTCATGAGTCCAAAAGATTCCATCAAGGCAACTCCAGGTCCCACAAACACCAGCGGCATAGCTACCAGCATAAAATCTGCGGTCTCCTGGATCTGATCCAGCTTAATGACCTTGGTACAAAGACAAATCAACAACAGTAACATGCCGTATACGCTGGCCGGAACCGGCAGCGGCAACAGATAATTCAGAAGCTCTCCAGCCAGAGAGATTCCACCGATAATCATAACCTGATATGCGTATTTCATAATATTTCCTCGAATGTTATTTTTTCCATTTGGTAAGTTTCGGATAATTTTTCCGACCTACCATATATTTCCTCATATAGGCAAAGGTAAATTCCTCGCCCTTTTCGTCAAGCATATGAAGCATATACTCCAGAAGTGCCCGCGTCTCCGGGTGGATCATATAAGAATCCTTACCCTTTTCATAATATTCCAGCGGCGAATGCTGCGTATAACTTTTTCCTTCATAGATCTTGGATGCTGCGATCCGGTCCATGATCATCTCATTGACATATTTCAACGGCATCTTCATGCCTGCCATTCCTTTGACCGGTCCCAGACTGTAATCGATCCAGTACTCATAGTGGTGCTTGTTGCGTCCCTTATGATGCAGCCACGCAGCAGAATATCCTTTGTCCTCGCGTTCCGCATTGTTTGGACTTCGATATCCCTGATAATACTTGCATCCCTGCCAGAACTCTGACGGGGAATATTTGGACAGATCATGGGTCAGTCCCTGCCAGTACATGCCGACCTTGAAGCAGTTCTTCGCCACCATGATCTTATGCTCCGTAATCGTATGAAAATGCTTCCATATATTAATCAGTCTCATATTTCGCGCCTTCCAGTATCAAGATTGTGTGGGGTTCCACCAGGATCATCTTCTGCTTTCGTGGAAGCGGCTTCTCCCGTTCCTTTAAGAACACATCTTCCCGCCCCGTATCAGCCAGAAGATACCATTGCTCTTTGCCCGGCAGTGTTGGCAGTGCCAGCTCATGCACGATTGCATCCATATTATATAAAATATATAAAGTGTCCTCTCCGGTGTAAGCTCCCGCATAGAGAATGCCGATCTGACGGCTCTCATTCTCAAAGTCCCCGTACCATGCTTTCTTTCCATGGTAAGACAGATCCGGAATTCCGTGAGACTTCAGATCTCTCATCTGATACTCAGATGCCTGCCCAAAAGCCGGATGTGCTTTTCGAAATGAGATTGTCTCACGCACAAACTGCTGCAGCTTTCTGTTAACAGACGACTTTCCCCATTGTATCCAGGACAGCGGATTGTCCTGACAATAAACATTATTGTTGCCCTGCTGAGAATTACCCATCTCGTCTCCGCCATAGATGGCCGGAACACCCTGCGACAACAGCAGCAACAAAAACGCATTGCGAAGCTGTCTGGATCTGAGCTTCTGGATTCGCCTTGATGTGGTTGGACCTTCCACGCCATAATTACAACCATAATTATAATTGCTTCCGTCCCTGTTATCTTCTCCATTATCCTCGTTATGCTTGGACGAATAGGAAACCGCATCATTTAATGTAAATCCATTGTGTGAAGCCAGATAATTGATCGTGGTACAGGTGGCCGGGTTCCTTCGGATACTCTCCGCAATCTGTCCGGTCATATTTTCATCTCCCCGCAGAAACCGGCGGGCTTTGATCAGAAAATCATCATTGTATGCTGCCAGTCGACGATACACCGGTACTTCCTTTTCCGCAAAGATCTGATCCAATGGGAAATATTCACTCATAATCTTGGTTCTTGACAACACCGGATCCAACGCCAGTGCCCGAAGTGGAGCCACCGCACAATTCACATGTACGCCATCTATGTGATACTCTTTAACCCAATAATGGATACAGTCCATGATCAGATTGGGACTGGTTCTCTCTGCAAAATAAAATTCCAGGATCAGCTCAATTCCATTCTTATGGAGTGCCCGTACCAGCTCTTTTAACTCCTGCACCGGATTGCCAGACGCACTGTATGCGGTCTTCGGTGCAAAATACTGTGCCTGTGTATATCCCCAGTAATTGATCTTATCAAAATATCCCTTCGGCACCGGCTGATGCTTCTTCTGAGGCGGTCCTACTGACCATTCAAAAAACTCATAGACTGGCATCAGCTCCAGCTGCGTGATTCCCATTCCTTTTAAATAGGGAATCTTCTCCCGAATGCCTGCAAAGGTTCCTGGGTGTCGGACCTTCGCCGACGGATCCATGGTGAACCCTCTCACATGCGTCGTGTACAGTATACACTCTTCATAAGGAAGCTTCAGCGGTCGGTCACCTTTCCAGGAAAAATGTCCCGTCTCCGGCACACACCTTACCTCTTTGCCTTCCTCTGGTCTTTCTCCCCAGTGCTCTCTTCCTGTAAGCTGCACTGCATAAGGATCCTGTACAACTTTTCCGTCGATCTGGTAATTATATTCATATGTATCTGCTGGAAACTGACTGATGCGAACTGCACAGACATCTCCAAACCGCATCTCTTCTGTAAACGGAATCTCCTGTTCTATCTTGGCAGAGCCTTTTTTATACAACAACAGACTGCAATCCCGATTTTCCGGTACTGCAGCGGCAAAATTCAGATCCCTTTGAAGCCTCGTGACACCCAGGCGTTCCGGTTCTCCCGGTCTAACATCCATGTGCAATGTCCTCTTTATCTTCTTTTTTCGGTAGTCGATATTTAACCCAATTATATGTATTATAGCATCTGGCGGTGCAGTTGGCAACAAAAAAGAGCTTCCGGGCCTCTATGACCCGAAAGCCTGTTATATCAATGTTTACTGCTGGTTTTCGCTCGTCTGGTCTGTGTTCTTTTTATTTTTCTTACTTTTCTTAAACACAAATTTCCGAAGCAGGATCACAACCACTGCAAGGATCACACCCCAGACCACGAGGATTGGAAGGGAGCCTAAGATACCTATTGCAAATCCACGCAGTCCCATGAGTACTACATAGACGCTGTCACTGAATCTGGAAGCTACTTCCTCAAAGAAGCCCTGTTTACCGGTGTCAGTCACTCGGGACACTTCTGAAATATCCACATAGACAGTACTGTAATCGATCTGATTGTCTAATAACCGGATCTGGCTTTCGTAATTTTCCAGTTCATAGCGGACATCTGACAGGCGATTTTCAATGGTAATGATATCTTCCACATTTTCTGCCTTCTCCAGCAGTGCCAGCAGCCTCTCCTGTTCTGTCTCCAGTGCTTTCTTATGACTATCCACATCCACATAACGAAGAGTCACATCATCCACACTTTCATTTTTATAGGTCACATTTCCCAGCGTCTCCACCACATCGATAAATTCATCCAGTTTGTCAGACGGAATGCGAAGTGTGTAGCTTGCGGAACGACTGCTGGAATAGTCCGAGCTGCTGCCCCACACAGAAGAATCCTGTATATATCCGCCCAGATCTTTTACCTTCTGACTCATATTTTCAAGGACGGTGTCAAATTCTTTCGTCTGAAGACTTAGATTCACATTCCGTATCAGCTTTCGATCAGTTTCCTGCACCTCTTCGATACCATTTTCTGAAGTCACAGCACCGCCTCCAGCTTCTTCCGCAGATGCCGATTCCGTTGTGTCATAGCCACTGTCATATGCCATATCATCATAAGCTGCGCTGTCCGCCACTGCACTTTCTGTAGCCATCATAGACTTGCTTCCGCAGCCAAAGATCGACACTGCCAGTATTCCTGATAATACACAAGCCAATACTTTCTTTTTCATTTACTCCTCCCTTTCCTTTCGCATCTCCTCCAGGGTCTCCATCTGCTCTGAAAATACTTCTTCAAAGGTAAATTCAGCACTGAGCATATGCTCTCCAATCCGAACAACCATCCGATACCTCTGTGCACCATAGTCGATCTGATACTGCGTCAGATCAATGGCTTCATCCATGGCCATCTTCTCCTCCAGACGTGTCCAGGTCGGCTCTTTGCTCTCGGTACTGGTTGTCGGGATCACATACCAGCCATCATCCAGCCACACTTCCAGAATTGGCGGCATCTGATAAGATGTTGACGTCTCTCCCGTATTGGCGATGGTCAGTGTCAATGTCGGATTCTCTTCATCCAGTACCGGGCAGTTCACCAGAGTGTTTACATTTTCCAGTGCCTCTGGCATATCCTGGATCTCTGCCAGATAAATGGTCTGCCCACAATATGTCTTGCCCTTTGAAGTATCCACATCTGCTGTCTTCTCTGCTTCCAGGCCATCTGCCGCACCAGTATCTGCCGCATCCTCCATAGCATCTTCCGCCACTTCAAGTTCTGCACTCTCTTCTGCAACGTCTGCACTTTCTGCTGTCATCATTGCCGTGGTATCCGCGGTCCCTTTGCCTCCGCTGTGCTGCAGATACACAGTTCCTGCCAATGCTCCACATACACAAAACACTGCAACACATGCCGCCAGTTGTCCCCATTGGAAATGGAAATGCTTCTTTAATTCCTTTTCCTGCATCTTTTGTTCTGCTTCTGTCATCATAGCTTCCATCTGTTCCTCAAACCCCGGTGAAAACCGATGCTTTCCTGCAATCTCCCGTTCATGAGGAACAAAACTTAAATCTTCTTCCAGGCACTCGTCCAGTACCCGGGTCAATAATTCTTCCCCTTCAGTCCGGGCACCGTTTCTAAGCCTCTTCAATGCTTTTTTCCTCCTTTCGGATCATTTCCTGCAGTTTTTTTCTGGCACGAAAATACCGTACATTCACATTTTTTGCAGAGATTCCCAGAATATCCGCGATCTCCTCGTCACTCATCCGGTACAGGTACTTGTACTCAAACACCACCCGGTAGCTGTCGTCAAGCTCCAGCACACAACTGATCAGCCTGTTATAATTCTCCTTCACCAGAAGCTGATCCAGAATATCTCTTCCTGCCTTACCTTCCGGCAGCTCATCCGTCAATTCCTCCTGTGGATTGTTCTTCCGTATGAGATCGATCGCCTTGCTTCTGACAATTGTTGCAAGAAATTTCTTCGTTCTGGGGCTGTGTGCATCCTCCACTTTATCCAGATGCCTGGTCAGTGCCAGAAAAGCTTCCTGCACTGCATCCTCCGCCAGATGGGTATCCTTAAGTTTCTGCTGGGCAATGTACCACATAAAATGCCGGTAGTTCTCGTATATCTCCCTGAACTTTTCCTGTTCTTCCTGTGTGTCCAGAAGTGCCAGAAACAGAACCATGTCTTATCCTCCTGTAAATGCATCTACATCTATATAAACGCGTTTTTCTTTCATTTTACTACAAGACAGGAAGAAAATCTTCTAAAAAAATCTTAAATGTTTCTGAACGAACATTTTTAATATATGTGTCCTACTTCACATTTACAGTCTCATTCAGGGTGAATTCTACACAGCCCATAGATCCGGGAGCGACATCGTATTCGTTGAAGCAGACTACAATGTGTCCGTCTTCATTGACGTAGAAATCCTGGTCTTCTGCGATCTTGTCAAAATTCCACTCTTCTACCTCTGGATCATCCAGCCAGTACTGTACAGTTTCATCGGCTGCCATCTGTTCTCTCATCTGCGTCTTAATTTCTTCGCTGATGGTATCAATATAGTCATCTCCGCACAGATCTTTCAGCGACAGCTCTTTTCCAGTCTTTTTATCAACGGTATAATGCTTATGCTGCTCATAGCCACTGCCTGCTCCCTGATAGAGGATCAGTTCCAGGGAGAAAAGATCGTCGGTGTCCAGCTTCACGTTGCTGTCAATGTAGATGTTCTGATAACCTTCTTCATTTTCCATGCTCTTTTTGAACTCTTCGATCAGCTTATTGGTCTCTTCGTTGATATCAAAATTAATGGCATCTGCGGATACTTTTGCCTGCTCAACGGTGTCACTGTCTGCATTCTCATCCGTAGCAGCTACTTCTACCTGCGGCACTTTTACATTCGCACTGTTGCGCTCCTCATCCACCTGATACTCGCGGACAGTCACCACTTTGAACAGATTACCAAGTAATGGGATCTGCTGCATGGCTGCCGCTGCAGTCTGGCTGGTATTCGGAAGAATCAACACGATGGCAAGTACTGCTGCCATGCTTCCAAATGTTTTATATAACGTTATTTTTTTCATACGTTTCTTTTCTTTTTTTGCTCTGTTAATAGACTGTTCCAGTTTTTCTCTCATCTCTTCCGGCACTTTAATATTGTCATACTCCTTTTTCCAGTCTTCCATAATTCACCCCTCCTGCTTCCATATATTTCTTTAACTTATCCATTGCCCGGTACAACTTGCTCTTTACCGTACTCACATTCAGATTCATGATCTGTCCGATGGTCTCGATCTTCTCTTCTTCAAAATACCGGAGCACTACGATGCTTCGTTCCTTTTCATCCAGCTTATCCAGGGCCCGCTGAAGATCCACATCCTCAATCTTATCTTCCTGTCCCTGCTCCGGTACTTCCTCCACCGAAGCTGTCTGTTTGTTTTTCTTCAGGAACCGCAGTGCCTCATGGATCACGATCCGGCAGATCCAGGTATCTGCGTATTCCGGCTGTTTCAGCAGATCACTTTTTAAGATTGCCCGATATGCCGCCTCCTGTACAATATCCATAGCATCCTGCTCCCGAAACACATAGCTGTATGCCATGCGATAATATTTTTCATAATTCTGTACCAGACACTCATGAATCAGCGCCTCTTTGTCTGATGCCCTCATATTATTCCTCCTCTCTGCTTTCTTTTACCTATTAGACCTTAAGGTTTTGCGGAAAGTTTCACTTTATTTTCATTTTTTCAGAATCTTTGATAAAAAAGGGCAAAAAGCCCTAGTTTCATGCTTTTCACCCTTTATATCTACCTTATGTAATCTATTATCTATCCAGCAGCTCACATAACTGCCACGGCTCATCGATCATCACATCTGCACCGCTTTCCCACAGAACATCAGTGCTACGATATCCCCATGACACACCGACACCCACGAATCCGGCATTCTTTGCAAACTGCATATCAGTCTCGCCGTCACCTACATGCATGACCTGATCCGGGGTAACACCCAGAGTCTCACACAGCAGTTTTCCGGCTATAGGATCCGGTTTCAGGGGGCGATCCTGATCATTTCCCCAGACTTCTTCAAAAGGAAGGTCACTGCAGAAATGGTTTGCCAGCTTCTTTGCAGTCGTTTCCACTTTATTGGTCACAATTACCAGCCGGATTCCTTTGGCAGCCATCCACTGCAGAGTCTCCCACATTCCCGGATAAAAACAGGTCTGTTCCGTACAATGCTCTGGATACCACTCCAGTTGATAACGTACTGCTTCTTCCAGTTTTTCCTGAGTTGCATCCGGACAAAGATCCCTGTAGATCCCTTTTACACCATTTCCGATATAGTTAGCAAAACGAACCGGCGGCATAGGCGGCAGTCCTGCCAGTTTCAGTGCCCGTCTGGCAGCTGCCTCCAGATCTGCCTCTGTATTGAGGATGGTTCCATCCATGTCAAAAGATACTACTTTGATATTGCTGTATTTTCCACTCATACCCGTATTTTCGTTCCTTTCTGATCTCTGGTTCCATTTTTCAGCTTCTGTAAAGATACTTCTTTTTCTTTATAAGTGATGATCTTATCTTCACCATCTGTCATCACATAGACCTGTTCCAGACTGTCTTTGACTGACAGCTTCATGGCACGCACACCAATCGCTGCCTTCTTCTTCTCCGGGATCTCCTCAATAGCAAATTTCAAGAAGACACCTTCTGCGGACTGAAGTACAATCTGCGTATTATCCCCGACCAGACCTGCATACAACACCTCGTCATCTTCGTTCAATTTGGTTGCCGCACTGGTTCTTGTGCGCACATCATACTCGTAACCGCTGACCACCTTTGTCATACCATATTTGGTCACGAACAGCATGGTTCCCATAAGCAGTTCTTCCATACTGCAAATGCAGATTATGCGCTCCTGGGAACTGTCAAAATTGCTGAAATTATCGATTGGAAATGCCTTATCACGGAATTTTCCATATGGCAGGTCTGCAATCTTAGCCGTATGAAGCTTACCTTTCTCTGTGAAAATGCAAAGCCGGTCTGTATTACGGCAGGTCAGCACATAACGGCTCTCCGCATCAGCCGCCTCTTTATTTCTCTCATAGGTCGCCACATCCATGGTACGGCAGTAACCAAATCGATCCATCAGGAATTTCACCGGCATCTCTTCCATCTTCTTCTCCACGAAAACAGCTGCCTCTGCATTTTCCACAGATGTCTTTCTCGGTTGTGCATAAGCCTTCTTGTAACGGTCAAGATCCGCTATGATAACCTTCAGCATCTCGTCATAGTTGTTGAGGATTTCCGAATAACGGGCAATGTTTTTCATGGTGGTATCATGTTCTTTCATAAGAGCTTCAATCTCCAGACCGATCAATTTGTAGAGACGCATCTCCAGAATTGCCGTTGCCTGGCGCTCTGTGAAACGAAGCTTCGCCGCCTGTGCTTTTGACTTCTCGGACTTAAATGTAATTCCTTCTGTAACACCACTCATGAGGCAGGCTTTTGCCATCTTCAGATCCCGGCTTCCACGCAGCACTTCGATGATCAGGTCGATCACGTCACAGGCTTTGATGAGACCTTCCTGAATCTCTTTTTTATCCAGCTCTTTATTCAGAAGTGTCTTATATTTTCTGGTATTCAATTCAAACTGAAAGTCGATCACATGGTCAAAGATCCGGGTCAGTCCCAGAGTCTCCGGTCTTCCATCCGCCACTGCCAGCATATTTACACCAAAGGTATCTTCCAGACGGGTCTTCTTGTAAAGCATATTGGTCAGCTGCTCGGTATCTGCACCCTTTTTCAGTTCCAGCACAATACGGATGCCTTCCTTGGACGACTGGTTGGTAATATCCACAATATCTGTAGTTGTCTTAGACTCCACCAGTCCGCCGATATCATTGAGGAATTTTCCAATATTAGCGCCAATCATGGTATATGGAATCTCCGTAATGACCAGCTGCTCCTTGCCACCCTTTAATTTTTCCACTTCCACACGGCCACGGATCTTAATCTTACCTGCGCCGGTGCGGTAGATCTCGGTCAGTTCATCTTTGTTGACCACAATTCCACCAGTGGGAAAATCCGGTCCCGGCATGATCTGCAAGAGCTCCTCCACCGTCATCTGCGGATTTTTCATGTAAGCCTTCATGGCATCAATGGTCTCGCCTAAATTGTGCGGCGGGATGCTGGTAGACATACCAACAGCAATACCCTCTGCGCCGTTGATCAGCAGATGGGGGATCCTTGCAGGAAGAACACCAGGTTCTTTCTCTGTCTCATCAAAGTTCGGAACAAAATCCACGATATTTTTATCCAGATCCGCCAGCAGCACATCTTCACTGACCTTCTGAAGTCTCGCCTCCGTATATCGCATGGCAGCAGCGCCATCTCCTTCGATGGAACCAAAGTTACCATGTCCGTCGATAAGCGGCAGCCCTTTTTTGAAATCCTGGCTCATAACAACCAGTGCCTCATAGATGGAGCTGTCTCCATGTGGATGATATTTACCCATGGTATCGCCAACGATACGGGCACATTTTCGGTAAGGGCGATCACTTCGGATACCAAGCTCATGCATATCGTAGAGAGTTCTTCTCTGTACCGGCTTCAGACCATCCCTCACATCCGGCAGTGCACGGGCCACGATAACGCTCATGGCATAGTCAATATAAGACTTCTGCATGATGTCGGAATATTCTGTTTTTATGATCATTTCTTCACTCATGCTTTTCCTCCTACACATCCAGCTCTGCGTCTACTGCATTTTCATAGATAAACTGACGACGCGGCGGCACTTCCGTTCCCATCAGCATCTCCGTTACAGAGGAAGCCAGTCTGGCATCCTCGATCTCTACCAGGCGAAGTCGTCTGTGATCAGGATCCATGGTCGTCTCCCACAGCTGGGTGGCATCCATCTCTCCAAGACCTTTATAACGCTGGAGCGTGAAGGATCCCGTATGGGTCTTTCTGTATTTTTCCAATGCCTTGTCGTCATAAAGGTACTCTTCCTTCCCTCTTGCCGGCATGGCTTTATAAAGCGGCGGCATGGCAATGTACACATGTCCCTCGTAGATCAGCTCCGGCATAAACCGATAGAACAACGTCAGCAGCAGCGTACTGATATGGGCACCGTCCACGTCTGCATCGGCCATAATGATGATCTTATCATAGCGAAGCTTTGTAATATCAAAATCATTTCCATATCCTTCAGAGAATCCGCATCCGAACGCATTGATCATCGTCTTGATCTCCGCATTGGCAAGGACTTTATCAATGCTGGCCTTCTCCACGTTCAAAATCTTACCGCGGATAGGCAGGATTGCCTGATAAGCACGGTTTCTGGCTATCTTGGCAGAACCGCCTGCGGAATCTCCCTCCACAATGAAGATCTCACATTTGGATGCATCCCTGCTCTCACAGTTCGCCAGCTTTCCGTTGGAATCAAAAGAGAATTTCTGCTTGGTCAGCAGATTGGTCTTCGCACGTTCCTCAGATTTTCGGATCTTGGCGGCTTTTTCCGCACAGCCGATCACAGTCTTCAGCGTCTCCAGATTCCGGTCAAAATACCGCTGGATCTCATCACCGGTCACTTTTGCGGTGGCCTTGGAAGCATCCTGGTTATCAAGCTTTGTCTTTGTCTGTCCCTCAAATCTCGGATCCGGATGTTTGATGGAGATGACTGCTGTCATTCCATTTCGTACATCTGCACCTGTAAAATTCGCATCTTTTTCTTTGAGGATTCCCAGTTCCCGGGCATAGGAGTTGATCACCGTGGTAAATACTGTCTTGAATCCCGTAATATGAGTACCACCTTCCGCATTATAAATATTGTTGCAGAACCCCAGTACGTTCTCATGAAATTCATTTACATACTGAAAAGCCACTTCTACGGTAATCCCTTCGCTTTCCCCCTGAAAATACACCACCTCATGGAGTGTTTCCTGCGATTTATTCAGATCTTTTACGAATCCTACCAGCCCGTCCGGCTCATGGTATTCAATATGCTCCACTTCACTGCCACGGCGGTCTTCAAAGATGATGGTCAGATTCGGGTTCAGATATGCAGTCTCATGCATACGGCTCTTGACCTCTTCTGCCTTGAAGCGGGTCTTCTCAAAGATCTCCGGATCGGGCAGAAAACGGATCTTCGTTCCCGTCTTTCTGGTCTTACCAAGCGTAGGAAGCAGTCCATGTTCCAGTTCAACGGTTGGGTTGCCCCTCTCGTAGTGGTCATGATGTACATATCCGTCTCTGTACACCTCTATATCCAGCCAGGTGGACAGCGCATTTACAACAGAAGAACCTACTCCGTGAAGTCCTCCGCTGGTCTTATATGCAGAATCATCAAACTTTCCACCTGCATGCAGTGTGGTAAATACCAGTCGCTCCGCAGACATTCCCTTTGCATGCATTCCAACTGGAATACCACGTCCATTATCTGTGACCGTACAGGAACCATCTTTTTCCAGATACACTTCAATCTGGGTACAATATCCTGCCAGATGCTCATCCACTGAGTTATCTACGATCTCATAGATCAGATGATTCAATCCTTTTGTGGAAACGCTTCCAATGTACATGCCAGGCCGTTTTCGTACCGCTTCCAGTCCTTCCAAAACGGAAATACTGTCCGCATCATATGTGTTGCCTTTTGCCATCTGTCAATACTCCTTTTCTAATTTCCGGGGAAAAAAGCAGGCGTCCTGCATTACTGAGGATTCCTGCTTTTCACCCTACTCCATATGAATCTTATGTTCCTTGTACTGCCGGATCTCATCCAGCGCTGCCTGCATGACACGGTCTCCCTTTGCCATACCATAATCTCTGGTATCCACTGCCATGACCGGAATCCTCTCCGGTACCCGCTCTCTTACGCTTGCCAGTGCACAACGCACCTGCGGTCCCACAAGGACAATATCCGCATCCTCTTTATCTTCATCCAGTCCAGCCAATGATGATACAATAATCTCCACATCCAGCAGATTGGCTCTCGCCCAGGCAAGCATTCTGTCCCTTAAAATACTGGCCGAACTGCCGGAATAACATACCAACACCAGTTTCATTCCTTGTTTCTCCCGTACCGAACTTATTCCGGATCGTTATATCCGTTCGGATTCTGGGTCTGCCATTTCCAGGAATCAGCACACATCTCATCAATACCGTACTCTGCTTCCCAGCCAAGCTCTCTCTTTGCTTTAGACGGATCACAGTAGCAGGTTGCAATATCGCCTGCACGACGCGGTTTGATCTCATACGGGATCTTCTTGCCGCATGCCTTGCCAAACGCTTCAATAACCTGAAGTACACTGTATCCGTTGCCGGTACCCAGGTTGTAGATCAGCACACCTTTATTCTCTTTGAACTTCTCGATTGCTTTTACATGACCTCTTGCCAGGTCTACCACATGAATGTAATCACGTACGCCGGTTCCATCCGGAGTATCATAATCATTTCCAAATACACCCACACATTTCAGCTTGCCGATGGCTACCTGTGCCACATACGGAAGCAGGTTGTTCGGAATACCCTTGGGATCTTCACCGATCAGTCCTGATTTGTGTGCTCCGATCGGATTGAAATAACGAAGCAGGGTTACATTCCACTCTGGATCTGCACGATGGATGTCCATCAGCACCTGCTCCAGCATAGTCTTGGTCTGACCATAAGGGTTGGTCGGACTCTGTTTCGGGCATTCTTCTGTGATCGGGATCTCCAGCGGATCTCCATATACTGTAGCAGAAGAACTGAAAATAATGTTTTTTACACCATGTTTTCTCATGGTATCACACAGGAGCAATGTTCCTGTCATATTATTATGATAATATTCAATCGGCTTTACCACAGACTCTCCAACTGCCTTGTATCCTGCAAAATGGATGACTGCATCCGGCTTCTCTGCTTCAAAAATCTTATCCATTGCCGGCTGATCCAGCATATCTGCCTCATAAAATGTAAGCGTTTTTCCGGTGATCTGCTGTACGCGGTCCAGTGCCTTTGCGCTTGCATTATAAAGGTTATCCATAACAACTACTTCATATCCACTGTTCAGAAGTTCTACGCAGGTATGACTTCCAATATAGCCTGCTCCCCCAGTTACTAAAATCTTCATGTCCTTCTACCTCTCTGAAATTGTAATATATTTCCCGGACGTATCGTATATGCCCACGATAAAACAAGTGTATCACACTTTTTTAATAATAGCAAACGACCGGCATATTTTTTTCTACATAACCATATATTTCTTTTGCCTTATTAGGTGGCAGGTTCACACATCCATGGGATCCGCTGGTCTGGTATATAGTTCCACCAAAACTGCCTCTCCAACCGGCATCGTGCATACCGATATTCCCGTTAAATGGCATCCAGTAACTGACAGGTGTTGCATAGTCTGCGCCTCTGAGTACCGCATTTCTTGTCTTATAGGTCAGTCCGAAGACACCACCCGGTGTGCCCCAGCCTCTGGACATATTGCCTGATACCAGCGGGCTTTCCATGATCACGGATCCATCTTTGATAAAATACAGATGCTGGGCACTTAAGTCGATCTCCACATACGTGCTGCCTATGTCATTTTCTCCTGTTACATAACCCTCTTTGGTCCACTGTGGAGTATGGGCGACACTTTTTTTATCCGCAAGCATGGTAAGAAGGGCTTCCTGCTCTGCTTCCACGTCCATTTTCCATCCGTAAGCACCGCTCTTCAGCTTTTTCTCCACACCGCTTACTGTCTTAAAAATGCGGACTTTTCCATAGGTGTTATAGGTATCTGCCAGCTCTTTCACATAAGCCTTTGCCAGTTCTTCATCCACTGTTACCGTTCCATCTGCTGCACGTACCAGCCACTCATGGATCTGATCTCCGTCTACCGTTACCGAAATCCCATGCATATCATAGGAAAATGTCAGGTTGGTATAGGCATTCAATTCTTCTGCTTCTTTGTTGAGTCGCTCATCGTCAGAAAAGATCTTCGGTTCTTCATAATATTCAGCTCCGGTCAGATCAAGCTCAGCCTGTCGGGTCGTTACTGCTTTCCGGATCGCTTCTACCGCATCTTCCTTATGGATCATACTTCCTTCTACTTCCGTGAGCACCTCGTATCCCTTTTTCTCTGGAAGATAATCGGACAGCTTCGCATCCACCGGAGCAATCTGGTTCTTCGGCTGGAAGAAACTCATAGCATCTACCTGTGCAGTAAATGTCTCCTCATCGATCTGAATACTGCCTGTCAGTTCATCCTCAAAAGTCTCAAAAAAGCTGACCGGCCACATCCATGGACGCTGTCTGCGCAGATTTGACCTCAGTTCTTCAAGTGGATCAATAGATGCCCCCAGCTCTTTTCCGGTCCGCACTTCCTCCATTTCATATCTTCCCCGGATCACCAGACTGTAATTCTGCTGTCGTGCGGTCACATCCACCGCCACCTCTTCCGGCGTCATGCAGCCATAGACCACTCCGTCGATCTTCGTTCCATAAAAATAATGAGTATAAAAATACCAGCATCCCACTCCGTAAACCGTCAGGAACAGTGCCGCTGCCACGATGGCTGTTATCTTCAGTACTTTTTTCATTTTACTTTCTCATTTCCCATGTATTTGCAATGATCCAGAATCATGTATTTTCACCGATGGACTCTGCATACTGCTTATAAATCATCATAACAGGATGATTTCCAAAAGGCAAGCCTGTATGATCACACCAGTGAACTGTAACTAAAAAAACTGCGATCCCATAGATTCCTCTATGAAACCGCAGTCTCTCTTATCTGCATTTATTCTTCATGTGTGTGTTCTGTTTTATCAGGCTCTGTAACTTCCGCTACTTCGCTGATATCTGATACCTGCTCTGTCTCTGTCGACTTCTGCTCTGCTTTCTTCGCCGCACGGGCCAGACGTCTGAGTCTGAGCTTATACATACCAAACATGAGCAATCCCAGAAGAATCAGTCCTAAAATGCCAAGCACAATGCTCATCCAGGTATCTATCCGATCCAGTACTACGATATAACCACTCTTAGCAATGGTTGTATCCACAGACAGATAACTTCCCACTTTTTCTGCCTTCTGCACTTTATCCAGCGTCTGGAAAGAATCATCCATGCTCACAATACAGTCTGCCAGCGTCGAATTATGAACAACTCTCACCATTGCCTGCGTATCCAGCTCTTCTTCCTGATTCAGTTCATACCGGTAAATATGTTTCACATAATAGTGATACATCCAGTTGAACGTATCAAAATTCCGAGATACCTGCTTTGCTTCCTCATCTGTGGCATCTCTGACAGTCAAAGTGGTATCTGGATAGAAGTTTCCTCCAAACAGGACCGGATCACTGCCATCTTGGGCTGATCCAAGTGATGGCATATAGGCTCTGTATACTGCATGTACAGTGATGTTCCGGTGAATCGGGCTTACATCTTTCTTCTCCCAGTACACGTACCCATCTCCTGCATCCGGAAGCTTTGGATACTCATCTTCTGTCAGCACATCTCCATAAGCATAGGTGTTCTGCCAGATCACATCATCCCCGTCCATAAAACGGATCGTGAACTTCTGAAAGTTCTCCGGCATAGTTTTCAGATCCAGCAAGGACGCATAATCCATAGGAACAGCCTCTGCCTCTTTGGTCACGCCATCCACAGCTCCATATCCGTTATCTACAAAATAGTTGTCGCTGATAGTACCCTTTGCTTTTCCTGCCACAGCTCCGGTGGACTGTACATAACTGTCCAGATCCAGATACGAGCATACATAACAGCCAGTCACATCTTCTGCGCGTCCTGCCACACCGCCTACATATCCGTCTCCGCTCACACCGCTTAAGGTGTAGCAGTCTTTGATCAGCAGATCAGAACGTCCTGCAATACCACCTGCATAGTTGCCGCCGTCTGCCAGAATATCTCCGTAATTCTCACAGGAATTGATCAGACCATACTCTGCTCTGCCAACCACTCCGCCTGCGTAACTGCCTTTCACAGTTACACTTCCGGTATTTACAGACATAAATGCAGCTGCCATCACATGACGGGTAATACTGTTGCTGTCATCATCCTCATCTTCATCATCGTCATCATTGTCTCCGAATCCAAGATCCAGAATCTTTTTGCCAGCATTTTTCACGGTCTCCATGGAGATACTTCCAATAATACCGCCTCCCTGGCTGTCCGCATAGATTTCGCCGGAATTGTCACATCCGATGACCTTTCCGTCTCCTGTCATACTATCTGCCAGTTCGGATATATCCACATAGACGCTTCCATCCTCGATCCGGTCTTTCAGCTCGTCAAATGCATCAGAAATGGTTCCACGGATGTTGTCGAACTGGCTCTTTACCCGATCCAGACAGTCGCTCATCTGATCCCAGTCGCTGTCCAGCTGATCTCCGGTTGCCTTAAAGGTATCATAGACGCGATCGCTCTTCTGGCGAAGATCGTTGGTCATGGTGTCAAATTCATCCTCGAAATCATCTGCAATCTTTCCAAGATCATGAGTCATCTTATTCAGACTGTTGACAGTTGACTTCATATCGGAAGCTGCTCCGGAAAGCTGTCCCATCGCATTGGTAATGATTCCCATCTGTTTCTGAATATCCGCATTAAGTTTTGCCAGTTCTTGGAGTGCTTCACTCAACTGTGCCTGCTGATCCGACGTCAGATCTGATCCTGCGCCTCCACCATTACCGTCTCCGGTGCTGCCTCCATTGCCCTCATCTGAACCACCTTCACCAGGTGCTGGTGTTGTGCTGGTCACTACGGTATAGGATACAGCTGTCATTTTTCCGGTAGATGCCTGTGAGGGATCGGTGCCATCCTCTGTGGTCTTGCTACCAGAACCTCCGTTGGATTCACTGCTGTCACCTGTTGTGCCTTTCTTATCAGCATCATCGGTTCCTCCACCAATGCCAGTGCCGGTTCCGCTACCACCTGTTGTGCCTTTCTTATCGGCATCATCGGTTCCTCCAACAGAGCCAGTGCCAGTTCCGCTGCCACCTGTCGTGCCTTTCTTATCGGCATCATCGGTTCCTCCACCAGAGCCAGTGTCTGTTCCACTGCTACTGCTGCTTCCGTCTTCGGTTCCTGTGCCGGTTCCGCTTCCATCTCCGGCTCCATCACTGCCACTGCCGCTTCCATCGCCACTGCCACCTGATCCATCTCCCGGCAGTTTATCGATCCAGTCTTTCAGATCCTTCAATGTGTTCTTCAACTGTTCGATCTGCTGCTGATAGCTGTCCAGCTTACCTTTCATATCCCCAAGTTCTTTATCAAGCAAGGGTTTAAGCTGATCCATGATCTTCTGCATTTCATTCAGATCTTCGGAAATCTTAGTCATGGCATCTGTAATCTGCTGTATATTGATCCGATTAGTCATCCGATTGATGGAGTCCTTCATCTCACCCACATTTTTATCAATGGAGTCTTTTCCGTCAGATGCCATATCGCTGTAATCATCAAAATAGATCCGGACAGAATTCTTCAGGGATTTAAGCTGTTCTCTCAACACGTCCACGTTGTCGGACAGATGATTGCCCATACCATCTCCCGCATCTGACAGCTGATCCATCAGACTGCTTAAATTATCCAGCTCATCCTTCAGTTCCTGCTCATAATCACGATCATAAGAACCTGTTTCGTAAGGTACAAACACACCTACGATTCCGCCTACATCCTTATGTCCATAGACAACGCCGCTGTTGTCAGAGTAAGCAAGGCTTCCCTTCTGACGTCCTACCACACCGCCGGTAGCAGATCCCAGACGTTCGTATCCGATAGTCGCTTCATTTTTACAATATGTTATACTTCCTTCAGAATATCCCGCAATACCACCTGTGTCGTTGGCACGGTCATCTGCTGTCATACCAGTCACCGCATTGGGAATCGAAATATTGATGCTTCCCTCTCCGTTGGTGGTACTCTTTACTACTTTCTGATTAGTGTTGACTTTTCCGCTATTGGTACAATCACTGACGGTTCCTTCATTGTAGCCGGTAATACCGCCGGTTGCCTGTTTACCGTCCACTTCTGCTTCATTGCCACAACGGGAAATGGTTCCTGTCGTTTCATTTTTGCCGGCAATACCACCTACATTGGTCTGTCCGTTCAATGTACCGCGGCTGGTGCAGCCACGGATCGTTCCTTTATTATCACCAGCAATGATACCGATGTTTTCCTGATCTTCCCCACTGGTCACCGTTGCCTCTACCGTCAGGTTTGCAACAGTTCCATTTGGTCCTACATAACGGAAGAATCCATAATCGGACATTTCTTCCTGAAGACGGATGCCAGTGATCGTATGCCCGCCGCCGTCGAAGGTACCATCCATGATCGGGATAAACAGGTTTTCATACTCAGACAGATCAATATCTTCTGTCATCACAAAAGTCTTTCCAGTGGAAAAATTCTCTGTCTTACCGCTGTCTGCCAACAGGACCAGATCCTCTGCTGATGCGATAGTGATCACAGAGCCGGTCTCCTCTGCCAGCGATACAATTCCTGATTGTGTAAATAACATAGCGGCGATCAGAAGAAGGGCTCCGCCTTGATGCATCCATTTCATTATCTTTTTCATGCTTTCTGTCCCTCCTCACCAGCTGCTTCTGCTCTCAATTTACTTAAATTTTCCAGTGACAGCTTACTCTTGTAATAAGTCTTGGCAATGATACCGTCAAACATATAGAGAAGCTGCGGCAGGATCAGCATAACCAGAACAATAGATGTCAGTGTTCCTTTCCCCAGAGTCGTTCCCAATGAGGCAATAACCGGGTTACTGGTGGTCTGACCAACTACGAATCCGGCAGCTGTCATAATAGTACCGGATGTAATGATCGTAGCAAAGCTCTGATCCAGCGTCTTGATCACTGCCTCACGCTTGTCAGTGATCGTCTTTCGCAGATCAATATAGCGGTTTGTGATAACGATCGCATAGTCAATCGTTGCACCCATCTGGATGGAGCTGACGATCAGATAGCTCAAGAAATACATATGTACTCCCTGGATCGCCGGCAACGTGAAGTTGATAAAGATACTGGTCTGAATCGTAACCACAAGAATCAACGGCAGACTATAATTTTTAAATGTAAACAAAAGGATGATGGCCACAAACACTGCTGTCAGGATCGTGATGATCATATTATCCTGCGTAAAAGATTTGCTCAGATCATAGTCACTGGTGGAATCTCCCACTACATACACTTCATGGTAATATTTCTGCGCAATATCTCTTACCTTGTCGATCGTTGCAAAGGTCTCCTCTCCTTCCACCGGTCCGGAGATTGTAAACAGCATGCGATGGTAGTTATCTCCCTCCAGCTGTTCTCTCGCATCAGACAGGGTCTTGTGCATATCTTTAATATCCTGTGACAGATCCTCGTCAAAATCAAAGGTCTCGTTTTCTTCCTCTCCATAGATAAAATCAACCATAGAGATCAGCGGAATCTTGAACTCATCAATGGAATTTAGAAATGCACCGTATTTCTCTTCCTTCCATGCATAGAACCGATACAAAAGACGGATCGTATCAATATCCATATCTGTAACGTCTGCCAGCTCCTGAGGAGTCAGTCTGTCTGTCAGTACATACTGCTCATCATCATCTACAGTAACATTGGCAAGACCTGTAGCAGATGCCACATTGTCGATTTCCTGAATCTCCGACAGAATCGCAGCCTCGCTGTCATAATCTCCTGCAGGAACTACAATAGCCATCAGATTATCCAGATCAAAATTCTTGGAAATCTCCCGCTTGGATGTCATATATTCATTCATCTTTGCAGATTCCACGGAACTCTGGTCATAAGCATAGGTACTGGTATTAGACAGATATCCGCACACGAAGATCATTACAACAAATACTGGTACCGTGAATTTTCTGACCGCAACAACAATTTTTCCCCAGAACTCGATCTTCGGCACAAAACTTTTATGCATTGTATTATCAATCTGACGATTGAACATCATAATCAGTCCCGGCATAAATCCGAATACAGAAAGCATACTTAACAGAATGGCTTTTACCATGACACGACCCAGATCCAGTCCGATACCAAAATGCATAAACATCAGAGCCACCATACCAGACATGGTTGTCAGAGAACTGGATGATATCTCCACAATGCCTTTTTCCAGTGCCCGGATCAACGCTTCCTTCGTATCCGTATGCGCCTTTTCTTCCATAAAACGATGGAACAGAATAATCGCATAATCAATTGCCATAGCAAGCTGCAAAATGGATGCTACTGCATTGGTAACAAAAGAAATCTTTCCGAATATAAAGTTGGTACCCATATTCAGGAGTGCCGCCATGGCAAATACAAGCATGAAAATAGCAATCTCCATATAGGTTCCTGATGTAAACCACAGAACAGCTATAATAATAAATACAGCGATCACCAGAATGACCTTGATATCTTCCTGCAGTGACGCATTATCATCTTTATCTACCGTCGTGTAAAACCAGGTATCATAATCGGCCAGTGCTTCCCTCACATCTTTGATCGCACCCTGTGCTTCCGGATCATCTTCCGGTGTGTCAAAAGTAATACTCAGAAGTGCGGACAGATTTTTGTAGTAATCAGACAGTTCTTCCCCATCTGTAATCTCTGTCTCGTCCTCATCACTTTCCTCATAAAAGTCCACCGCAGATACGCCCTTGATGTCTTTGAGCTGTTCTACGATATCCTTCGCTTCTTCATACGTTACATTTGAGATCATAACCTTTGCCGTACCAAAGGTCGTGAACTCAGCGTCCATCAGATCAACTCCCTGTCTGGTCTCAGTGTCTTCTGGAAGATAATCTGTCAGTTCCTGTACGACTTCCACATGGGATGACATGATGGCACTACCGATCGCTGCCGCGATAAAGATCACCATCAACAGCTTACGATTATTTACAATAAGTTCTGCCAGCTTTCTCAAGTCTTTTCCTCCTCGTCCTAGCTGTTACATATGTAACTTTTCATTTCTGCTGTAACAGCATAATATAAGAATGTTAAAATCACAAGAGACAAAAAACCTAATGTTACATTTGTTCCTTATCTGTTTTGCAATCTTTACGATTTCTTAGCAGTCTCTCCCTTTATTTAGTTAAGTTCACCTCAATCTGTTCCATCATCTTTGCCATCTTCTCCGGACTTTCCTTCATGCCTCGCTCCACCCAGCGAAGCAGAAGCAGACTGAACCGTCCTGCTTCCTCATAGATCAGGTAATCTGCCGTCACCGGATCCAGTCCTTGATCCTGACTGAAGATTTTCTCAACTAAATAACTGCAATACTGAATAAAACATTTCAATACCATTTCATAGAGCTTTGCCCGAAGGACTGCCTTCAGAAGACGCTCATTTTCTTTTGCCTGCTGGAAGATCAACAATGAAAACTGATATTTGCTGATTCCTTCTGTATTCTTTATTTCGTTCAGAAGTTCTGCAAATATTTCATTGAAATGCTGAATCAGAATATCATCCTTTGACCGGTACAGCCGATAATACGACATACGTGATACGCCTGCCCGCTTTGCAATATCTGTAATTGTGATCTCTTCATACGTCTTCTGCTCCATCAGAATCAGAAGTGCCGTAAAAATACATTCCTTCGTCATAGTATTTTTTTTCTGTGTCTTTTCCTGATCCACGAATTTATCCTCATCTTTCCTATTCATATGCTGCCTCTCTTTCCACGGCAACTCTACTGTCTGTAAGTATATGGGATGGTTTTCCAAAAGGCAAGCAAAAGACATGGAAAAACTTTTCATTTTCTATTGCATCTCCACTGCTTCTATGTTATTATCTTCATATGAACATATATTCAAATGTTTTTATATAAAAAAATTATTTCAATTCGACATGAAACAGGAGGATTTTCCATATGAGTATGAAGGTTAGAGAGTTACTTCTCCACCAGGATGACGAATGTAGCTGCGGCTGTGGACATGATCACGACCATGAGGAGCATGAGCATCATCACCATCACGATGACGAATGCGGCTGCGGCTGTGGACACGATCACGACCATGAGGAGCATGAGCATCACCATCATGACCACGATGACGAATGCGGCTGTGGTTGCGGACATGATCACGATCACGAAGAGCATGAGCATCATCATCACGATGACGAATGCGGCTGCGGCTGTGGACATGATCACGACCATGAGGAGCATGAGCATCACCATCATGATATTCCGAAGGCTCACGGGAAACGTGTATATATTCTTGAGAACCTTGGTTGTGCCAACTGTGCTGCCAAGATGGAATCCCGGATCAATGAACTTCCTGGTGTAGCAGAAGCTACCATTACTTATGCAACCAAACAACTTCGTATCACTGCTGAAGATTACGATGCCCTGCTTCCTCAGATTCAGAAGATCTGTTCTTCTATCGAGTCCGAAGTTAAGGTCGTTCTGAAAGATCAGCCTGCAGGCGGCATCCGTACCAAGACCTATATCATCGAAGGTCTGGACTGTGCGAACTGTGCAGCCAAGCTGGAGCGTCGGATCAATGAGATGGATGAAGTGGACGAGGCAGTTCTTACATTTGCTACCAAGCAGCTTCGCATCTCTGCGCAGAATCCGGATCGTATCCTTCCGAAGATCCGTGAGGTATGTGTTGCCATGGAGCCTGATGTAACGATCCGCGAAAAGGAACGTACCCGTTCTGAAGCAACAAAAGAAAAGGAGTCCGGCATGTCCGAAGAGACGCAGACTGCTCTCTCCATCATCATCGGTGCTGTTCTCTTCATTGTTATGGAAGTTCTGGAGCACATAGGATATACAAGTCCGCTGATGCTTGCCGCTTATGTAGTTGCCTATGCAGTTCTTGGCTGGAAAGTGGTATTTACCGCACTCCGCAACCTGACCAAAGGCCAGATCTTCGACGAGAATTTTCTGATGAGTGTGGCAACCCTTGGTGCATTTGCCATCAAATCTTACCCGGAAGCAGTCGGTGTTATGCTGTTCTATCGTATCGGTGAATATTTTGAAGAAAAGGCAGTAGAGCGCAGCCGTTCTCAGATCATGAATGCGGTCGATATGCGTCCTGAGACTGTAAATCTGGTAGAAAGCGACGAGATCCGTGTGATTCCTGCGGAGGATGCCTGCGTTGCTGATGTTATCCTCGTTCGTCCTGGCGACAGAATCCCTCTGGACGGTGTTGTCGTAGAAGGTGATAGCCGTATTGATACTTCTCCGATCACTGGTGAGCCGGTTCCGGTTCATGTAGCGGTCGGTGATGAGATCCTGTCCGGCTGTGTCAATACTTCCGGCCAGTTAAAACTGAAGGTACAGAAACCACTTTCTGAATCTATGGTGACCCGTATTCTGGATTCCGTTGAAAATGCTGCGGCAAGCAAGCCGAAGGTAGACCGTTTTATTACCAAATTCTCCAGAGTCTACACTCCGATCGTTGTATTTCTGGCACTGGGAACTGCTGTTCTTCCGCCGCTTGTTGCCGGTGGTGACTGGAACTACTGGATCTACACCGCTCTGTCCTTCCTAGTCATGAGCTGCCCTTGCGCACTGGTATTGAGTGTTCCGCTGGCGTTTTTCTCCGGTATTGGAGCCGGTTCCAAGAAAGGCATCCTTTTCAAGGGTGGTGTTGCACTTGAGTCTATGGCTGATGTCAAAGCTGTTGTTATGGACAAAACCGGAACCATTACAGAAGGAAACTTTGTATTACAGAAGACCGTAACTGTTGGCAATACCGACGAGGATACTCTTCTTCGTCTGGCTGCAAGCTGCGAGCAGATATCCACTCATCCCATTGCAAACAGTATTGTAACCGCTGCCAAAGAAAAAGGCATGGAGCTCACACGTCCATCTACTTTAAAAGAGATTGCCGGTGAAGGTATCCTTGCTGTCATGGATGGAAATGTGATCCTCTGCGGAAACAAGAAATTGATGGAGCATCACAACATTAACATTTCTGCTTATAATAACGAAGTATTCGGAACAGAGGTCCTGGTTGCCATTGAAGGTGAATATGCCGGATATCTGGTAATCTCAGATACGATCAAGACAGACGCAAAATCCGCGATTGCAGCAATCAAGAAGCAGAATATTGTGACTGCCATGTTGACTGGTGATGCACAGAACAGTGCAGAAGCTGTTGCAAAAGAGACTGGCATTGATGAAGTGCATGCAAAACTGCTGCCACAGGATAAGCTTTCAACTTTGAAAAAACTGCGTGAGACCTACACTTCCGTCATGTTCGTAGGTGACGGAATCAACGATGCTCCGGTGCTTGCCGGTGCGGATGTAGGAGCTGCCATGGGAAGCGGTGCTGACGCTGCCATTGAGGCTGCGGATGTAGTCTTTATGACTTCCAGCATGTCTGCAATCCCGGATGCCTTACGTATTGCAAAATCCGCAGTAGCCATCTCCTGGCAGAACATTATATTTGCTCTGGCGATCAAGATCGCAGTTATGATCCTGGGACTGTGCGGATTCGCTTCCATGTGGATGGCTGTATTTGCCGATACCGGTGTCGCCATGCTGTGTGTACTGAATTCCATCAGAGTATTATATAAAAAATAAATTCTGGTTATAAAAAGGTCCGATCCTTCTCTCCAGGCCAAATAAGCAACATGGCTTGAAGCGAAGGGGCGGACCTTTTACGTTGATCACTGCGCGAACATCACATCAAAAATTGTCCCTCCAGACGGATTGGATCTGACTGTAATACTGCCATCATGCACTCTCACAATTTCATGGACCAGAGCAAGTCCAAGCCCTACGCCGCCAAGTGCCCGGCTTCTGGATTTGTCCACCCGGAAGAAAGGTTCAAATACACGTTCCCGAAGCTCCTCAGGAATTCCATTTCCCGTATCCGCCACTGACAGGTGCACCTGTTTTTCCTTTCGGTCTGCAGTTACTGTAACCTGCCCTCCTGTATGGTTATATTTTATAGCATTCTCAACAAGATTATATACCAGCCTGTAAATAAGAATATCACTTCCAACCATCGTTATATTTTCACATTTCCCGATCAGTTTGATATTCTTTTCCTGTGCAAGAGGTTCCAGATCTGCCAGCACCTCATCAACAAGAGCATCCACTATAATTTTATCATCCCGGCCTACGGTCTGAAGCTCGCTCATGTCAAGAAGTGTCTTTACCATCTTGCCAAGCCTGTCGTTCTGTTCCGTAACCATTTTTATTGTTTGTAAGGTCTCTTCATCGCTGCCTGGATGTCGGGTGGAATTATACAGATCAAGCTGCACCTGCATCAAAGCTAAAGGAGTGCGAAGCTCATGGGCTGCATTTGCAGTAAATTGTCTCTGTATTTCAAATGCATCTGAGAGACGTTCCAGCATCTTATTATATGAAACGCTAAGCTGATTCAGTTCCTCTACCTGGTTTTCTTCTATCCGTGAATCTGCCAGATTTTGTGCCTGCACCTTTTCGATTTTATCAGAAAACTCTCTGATCGGTCTGAGTGCATGCCCACTTATAAAATAGGTAGCCACTCCTCCAAGAAGAGCCAGTAAAGCCGAAATGATCAGACTGTTTTTCTTGTAGTCCGCCTTATTATTGTACACCTGAACAGAGAAGTCATTGGCAAACTCATCCCATTTATCCTCTGGTATGCTGATATATATTTCTTCCGAATCGTCCACATGATCATCTCCCTGGGCATCCACAGTCTCTTGCAGAGAATCCATATAATACACACCATTTTTATAGACAAGCGTAGTAACGCATCCACATATAACCGCAATATATACGGTAATAATACAGGTAAGTCTCCATTGCAGCGATATTCTTTTCATTTACCAGACTCCTCCCGTATTTGATATCCCTCTCCTACCTTGTTCCGAATCGGATCATATCCAAGCACAACCTTAAGCTTCTTTCTAAGGGATGACATATGTACTCTGATGGCGCCACTGAAGCTATCCACAGATGCATCCCAGACATGCTCCATCAGTTCCTCCTGGCTTACCGGTCTGCCAAGATTCAGAAGCAGATATTCCAGAATACCATTTTCTTTTCTTGTCAGAGATACCATTTTCCCTTTTGCATATGCCTCACGCCTTAATGTATCGAACCTTATGTCACCACTTTCCAGGCATACATCCTTCTGTACAAATTTCCTTCTTGTCAGGCTTCTGATACGTGCCTCAAGCTCCTGCAGATGGAATGGTTTTTCCATATAATCGTTTGCTCCTGCATCCAGTCCTTCCACCTTATCCGCAATCTGCCCTCTGGCAGATAAGATAAGGACCTTTGTCTCCTCATTTCTCTGTCTGAGTTCTTTCAATATCTCCATTCCATCCATGCCGGGCAGATTCAGATCCAGAACGATCAGGTCATAATTTTCCGTCAGGATACATTCAAGAGCCTCTTCCCCATCATAACAGGTATCCACCTCATATCCAGCATGATAGAGACTTTTTGCAACCGTATCACAGATTTCTTTCTCATCCTCAACTATTAATAATCTCAAAATTCTTTCCCCTATTCTTAACAAAGATTTTACAACAAATATTGTATAATACCAATGTCAGCTGGTCAATGAATACAACAAGTGAAAGGAGTAACAATATCTTGAAATGCAGAAATATCTCTCAGATTCTTTTGCTCATCGCAGGTATCACCATGATAAGCTATGGAGCAGTCAGAGGTGAAGCGGCTGTTGTTCTTGGTAAAGCAATAAAACTATGTCTGGAGTGTGTCGGAATTGGATAAGAAAAAAAATTTATTATCGAAGCAGACGGTCAGATTACGCGGATGGATACAGGCAGCCGCCACACTGCTGACTAATATCCATATTCCCAATTTATTTAAAGGAAAAATATATCAGGGGAATGTGAAAACTATATGTGTACCAGGATTAAACTGCTATTCCTGTCCTGCTGCCACGGGAGCCTGCCCAATTGGAGCCTTTCAGGCCGTTGTCGGATCATCCGGATTTAAATTTTCATACTACATAACCGGATTTTTTATTTTACTTGGTGTAACACTGGGAAGATTTATCTGCGGTTTTTTATGTCCCTTCGGATGGTTTCAGGATTTGCTTCATAAAATCCCCGGAAAAAAATGTTCCACAGCCAGACTGAAGCCCCTAAGATACCTGAAATATATCATTCTTATTGTTTTCGTTATACTTCTGCCGATGTTTGTAACGAACTCTATCGGAATGGGGGACCCCTTCTTCTGCAAATATATTTGTCCACAGGGAGTTCTAGAGGGAGCTATCCCGCTTTCCCTGGGAAATGCAGCTATACGGTCCGCACTTGGAAAGCTCTTTTCTTTTAAATGCTTTATTTTAATTACCGTTATTGTGCTAAGTATTCTGTTTTACAGACCCTTCTGTAAATGGATCTGTCCTCTCGGGGCGATCTACTCATTATTTAATAAGGTCAGCCTTCTTAACATTAAGGTTGAGCACAACAAATGTGTCGGATGTGGTCAATGCTCGAAAGCATGCAAAATGGATGTGGATGTGTGCAAGAATCCAGATCATCCAGAATGCATACGATGTGGTGCCTGCATCAAGGCTTGTCCTAAAGATGCGATCCACTATCAGTTTATGGGAAAATAATTAATCTTATTACTATTACTTAAAGGAGAAATCATTCATGAAAACAAACAAAAAATTCTTTACTATTTTAACACTGTGCATCGCTTTATTGCTTACAGCCTGCGGAGCAACGGATGCTGCCGATACGGACAAAACCAAGGAGTCTCTGACGGAAACCGACACAGTATCCACAGACAGCTCCGACACTGCACTGGATGATCTGTATCAGCAGGAGAACCAGATTTTTGCGGATCATGAGACCGTATGGAACAAGGTATTCGGCATGATGAGCAAAAGCAATGCTGATCCCAGCGGAAATTATGCTGATTATCTGGCTGATACCCTCGAAGCAAACAAGGACTCCTTTACAGATGACGAGTTGAAAACACTTACGGACGATATTGAGACTATACGAAAAATTGAAGATCAGATTGCAGAAATTGAAAGCAAACATACAGCATCAGATACTGCCGACCAGAAAAATAATTCCGAAGATGCATCTCCCTTCAAGAATTTTTCCGGTCAGGATTTTGATGGTAATTCTGTCGATGAAAGCCTGTTTTCCGGCAATGCCGTAACTGTTGTCAATTTCTGGTTTACCGGCTGCAAACCTTGTGTTGCCGAGTTATCCAAGCTCAATGAATTGAACGATGCCATCAGATCAATGGGTGGCGAAGTTGTAGGCATCAACACAGAAACCTTCGATGGAAATGAAGCGGCCATAAAAGAAGCGGCATCCATCCTTGAAAGTCAGGGTGCCAAATACCGCAATCTTTCCATTGATTCTTCTTCCGAAGCAGGGAAATACGCCTCCGATATTATGGCATTTCCTACAACCATATTAGTCGATAGAAATGGTAATATTGTGGGTGATCCCCTGCTCGGAGGAATTGATAACCAGAACAATTATGATACGCTGATGAAGCAGATCCAGTCTGTAATTGACGCGGACAGCACAAATAAATAACCTTTTATTTATGTCCTTCCACGCAGATCCAGTTCTCCCCATCTCTGGTATGGATCACGGTTTCCGCAAATCCGGCAATCTGAAAGATCTCCCGGAACTCCTCTTCTGTTGGATTGAACAGTTCATATCTCGCAATATTTTTCTTCTGCTGTTCAGTCAGATGTCCATTCTGATAAACATCTGCTACCAACAGGAAGGTACCGCCTTTTTTCAGTACTCTGTGGACTTCTTTCAGATTTGCCTGCGGATCCGGCCAGAAATAGAAGCTCTCTACAGTGATGATCTTGTCAAATGTGTTATCTTTAAATGGCAGATTCTCAACCGATGCCTCCAGCACGGTCAATTTTCCTTCTTTCACGAACGCTTCATTAAGTTTTCCGGTTTCTTCAACAGACACACCAGAATAATCCACGCCAGTCGCATGACCAGTCGTCAACTGCTCCGTCATCCGGTGAAGGGTCATTCCACCGCCGCATCCAATATCCAATATCTGATCGTCACCTTTGATCTTCCAGTGGGCAAGTGCCCATCCGGTAACCTCGTAATGACTGTGGTTCATCCGGTCCAGCATTGCTTTACCTTCTTCCCCCTGCGGTTTTCTTGGATTTCCTTCTCGTGTGATCTCTTCTTCTGTTTTCTTCACTTCTGACATATAGATCTGTCCTTTCCCTCATCAATTTTATTTCAAGTTCTGCAGCTTCACTTCTGTAATATGTTCTCCATCGCAGGTAGTCACCACCGCTTCCTCTGAAGTATCAAACACCTGAATCTTCCGTTCATCCAACAGTTTCAACGTGTCCGCACTGGCCGGATGCTTATTGGAACAGCAGATTACCGCATAGGACGGTTCCACTGCATCCAGAAGTTCTCCCAGATTCGCCTCATAGCGTCCATGGTGCGGCATTTTGATCCAGTCTGCCCTCAGATCCTCATCGGATGCCAGCAGTTCACTGATCCTTTCCTCTGTAATGTCTCCGGTAAACAAAAATTTCCGGTGACCAAATGTCACCCAGGTGACCAGTGACAGATCATTTTCATCCGTAAACGTATCCGCCTGCTCTGCTGCCTGCACACGGATCTTTATCTCTCCAATGGTCTGTTCCGTGGTTCCGGTCAGTCTCTGAACTCCGTCTCTTCCAGCCAATGCTTCCAGAAAAGAATCATACTCTGGTCTGGTTCCTTCATAATCTGGCATGAAAACAGCATTCACTTCCATGTGCTCAAGCACCTTTGCCGCGCCTCCCACATGATCCTTATCAAAGTGAGTAATAACTAACAGATCTACGCTATGGATCCCCTGATTTTTCAGGAAACGAACGATCTTATCCCCGTCATCTTTTTCTCCGGTATCGATCAGTACCGTATGTCCTGCCTGCTTCAGCACCAGCGCATCCGCTTTTCCCACTGACAGAGCCGTGATTGTAAGATTCGGATCTTCTTCACTCTGTCCGGCGTGCTTTGCTGCAAACACAAGAATCAGCAGTGCCAGCATTAACGCCAGCACTGCCAGTAAATTTTTCTTTTCCATAATTACTCCGCAAAGATCATCACTTTCGTTACGATCTCATTCTCATCTTCCCACAGAAGGCAGGCAGTTCCTGCTGTCAGATCCTGCAGTTTTACAATATTTCTGGTAAGATATGGAGTCACCTGTGCATCTTTGTCGATTACATAAGTTCTTCCATCCGTTGCCTTCAGTACGATTGCATTTTCCAAATCTGCTGCATCTGCCGGATCTTCTGCTGCCACTGCATACTGCGGTGCTGCTGCATCCTCTGCAATATTTACGATCACCATATCCGGCGTACACTGCGGCGGCAGTGACATGGTCATGGCATCTCCCAGATAAGCCTCAAAACTTCCACTTTGTACCTCAGACAGTTCCACCGGAAGTCCGGTCTGTGCATCGATGATTTCTGTATTGGACGGATCAATGGTCAGGATCATCTCTCCTGTGGAAGACACATCCGACTGGTTGTCCACGGTAATGGTCTGCTCAGATGCAGATACATCGGTGATCACACCATAGATGCGATTGGAATTCTGCACTGCCGCATCCCCTGTCTCATCCTCAGAAGGCTGTCCGAACGCTTCATCAATCGCTCCGTCCGGCATGGTTGCTTCCTGTGCATCAGATGCAATATCCTGTTCCTGAGATGTATTATTTTTGCTACAGCCTGCTACTGCTGTTGCCGCAAGTGCTGCTGCCAGCATCAGCATAACGATTTTCTTTTTCATATTCTTCTCCTTATCAGTGTTATGCATCCCATTGTATCATAAGTATTTCCTTTCTTGTAGAAAAAAAGCTGGAAATCTTTCTTAAAAGATTCTTAAGCTCTTTCTTTTAAGAAACAAATCTGTTAGAATGGAACAGGGTGATGTTATGACAAAGAAAGAAAAAAAACAAAAACTGAATATGGAAAAAACAACCGGCAGACGACCGGTATCTGATAGAAGGGATGACACTGTGCACACTAATGCTCGCAGACGGAAGAAAAGTTCTGCCAGGCGCAGAAAAGCTCGTCAACGGCGGATGCTTCTGTTAGGGCTGGCACTTGGACTGTGTGTCTGTATCTTACTGTTCAGTGTCTGGAAATTAGCTTCTATTTTACTTGGCTATCAGTCTGGTGAGAGCGAATATAAAAGTCTTCGCAAATATGTAACCGAGGCACCTGCTGATCCCAAGACCGTGCTTGCCGATGCAGCTTCTTCCGAAGATGAAGAAGGTGATAGTTCCGAGGTGGCTGCTCCTATGACCAGAATTGATCTGGCTTCACTTCAGGGAATCAACAATGATGCAGTAGGCTGGATTGAGATCCCGGATACTTCTGTAAGCTATCCTCTGGTACATACCACAGATAATACCTACTATCTGACTCATACCTTTGACAACAAGACCAACCGGTCTGGAAGCATTTTTGTTGAGGCTTCCAATGCTGCTGATTTTTCAGATCTGCATACTATTATTTATGGACACAACATGAAAAATGGATCTATGTTTGCAGGACTGAAGAACTACAGTGACCAGAGCTACGCAGAGGCTCATCCATACATTTATGTGGATCTGGCTGATGGTTCTCACTGCTATGAGATCTTCTCTGCACATGAAGCAGACGCAACCGATATTACCTATACGATCGGTTATCGGGCAAATGATACTTACGCTTCGTTCCTGGATTCTCTGAAGACTGCTTCTTTATATGATACCGGTGTGGAAGTTACTAAGGATGATTCTGTGATCTCCCTTTCCACCTGTACCAAGAGTGGTGAAAAACGGTTCGTTGTTCATGCGAAAAAACTTTATTAACTCTGAATATCAGAATACCCGCTGGAAAGCTTTTCATGATCCGCTTTCCGGCGGGTATTCTTTTTTCCGTTTTATTCCGATATATTCCTTCATTCTTCTACCGTCTTCCTGCAGCTTCAGCGCAATCTGTCGGAGCTTTTCATACTCCTCGCAGATATATGCAATCTGCCGGTCTTTTTCTTCCAGCTGTGCCTGTCTAAGATCCAGCTGATTCTGAAGTTCTCCAGGTAGCAGCTTCTCTTCCTGATTTTCTTCCGCCAACAATATCCATGTTTTTTCCCACTGGTATAATTGCTCTTCTCCTTCTGCTCCTACCAAAAGAAATGTGTATCCTCCCTCCTGAACTGCCTGCAGCACCGGCCGTTTTTCATACGTTCCTGGTAATTCCTGTGGTTCTCCCATCTCCTCTTCCATCTGCTGTACATAGGCATGCCATACATCCTTTTCCGGCTCTTTTGCAGAGTACAAAAGCCAGAGTCCCTGATCCTTTGCCACCAGCTTCAGTCCGCCGTACTGCCTTACATGATATCCATCGCTCAACACGATCCGATCACTTTGCTCCTCCGTCCCTGACAGAATAATATGATGTTCCAGTGACTGCCAGGCAAGACGGATATTCCCTCTGTAGATCACCCCTGTCAGATCTGACAGACAGCCGTCCCTCATACGGAATTCTCCACCGCGCCGAAGCGGAAGACGAACAGCCAGGATCTGATTTCCTTCTTCATAGACCACCAGCTTCTGGTGCTGTTCCAGTTCAAATAACAGACTCATCCATAACCTCCACTCTTTTTTTCATTATATGAAACTCCATAACCAAAAATGAATGGTCCACATACTCTATATAGAGACTTTCTTTCAGAAAGGAGCTTAAACTTATGCCAAAATATTGTGCAAGAGGACAGTCCTGTCACCAGGAAACACCCTGTGTGGATGTCTGTACATCTCCACTTTGCGGAACTCCTGATCTTCTGCCGCTGTATGCGCCTCTGATCTATGATGAGATTGGCATCAACGTCTGCCGTACCATCACCGTGACAAATACTGCATTTGCCACACAGACCACCGCTGAAAAGGCAACCGTACAGGTTCTGGATGTCACCTTCGGCAATTCTACAGTTACCACCATTGCCGGACGTCCCAACTGTACAGAGATCACTCTGCAGAATCTGACGGTTACTCTTCTGATCAGGCTTTATAGCTGCTCCGGACAGCTTCTTGGCTCGTACACAGAGGCTGTGACCTATCTGCCTCCATCTACAGATGAATCCTATAATGAAGATACCAATCCCAGTTCAGTATCCTTCGATCTGTTTACTCCTTATGGCATCTCCTACACAGATGCCACTGCCACCACGCCTAAGATCACCTATCTTGGTTTTCTCTCCGAAAATAACAATATGGTGCAGGGACTTACAGCTATCGCTTATCCAAAAGTACTGGATCTGAATGTGCCGGGAAGTCAGATCACCGTTGGCCTCACCGTCATCATAAGCTGCGTTTATTTCTCCCAGTATCTGGTTCCTCAGAAGGGGAAAATTCCCGTTCCCAAAGGAAGCCTTATCCCAGAAGATGACAGTCTGTGTCTTACCTTTGTAAATGGTGATCTTCTGGAGCTTGACATCAGACCGTTGGAGCTGGGACCGCCCGGTAATGAAGAACTTCTGAAAAATAACTGCAACAACAGCGGATCTCCCTGCTGTTCAAAAAAACAATAAGACCTGATAAGATCCGGCGGAGCCTATGCTTCCGCCGGAAAATTTATCTGTTTATTATCCAGAATTAGTGCTATAATGAGTCAATGCGTTTTTTCGCTGACACATTTTTACACAGGAGATGTATGTATTATGGAAAATTTTATCTTCAGTCTCAATGCGACTGCGCCCATCTTTCTGGTCATGATTCTCGGAAATATTCTGATGAAAACAGGATTCCTTTCTGAAGAATTTACAAGAGTATCAGATAAATTTGTATTTAAGGTGGCACTGCCTGCCCTGTTGTTCTATGACATTTCTACCGCTGATATGAGTGATGTCTTTAATCTTAAATTTATTTTATTCTGTATGTTCACAACCATCATTATGTTCCTTGTGATCTGGATCCTGACCTGGATCTTTATGAAGGACAAGTCCATGGTCGGTGCTTTTGTACAGGCATCCGCCAGAGGAAGTGCAGCCATCCTCGGCATGGCATTTGTACAGAATATTTATGGTGATTCCGGTATGGCTCCTCTGATGATCGTATCGGCCGTTCCTTTTTACAACATTTTCTCTGTTGTGATCCTGACTTTCCACTCCCGCGATCAGATTGGACTGGACAAAAAAGCCCAGATCCGCAGAGCCTGTATCAACGTGGCTAAAAATCCGATCATTCTTGGCATTCTGGCAGGACTGCTGTTTAACGTTCTGCATCTTACCATGCCAACAATTCCGATGAAAGCCATCGCCTATATGTCCAACACGGCCACTCCGCTGGCACTTCTGAATGTAGGTGCAAGTTTTCATCTGTCAGATGCGATCCGCAAGTTCCGCCCGGCTATGGTGGCATCCACGATCAAGCTGGTGATTCTTCCGGCTGTGTTCTTCCCGGCTGCCCTGTATCTTGGATTCCGTCAGAGTGAACTGGTAGCGATTCTGATCATGCTTGGATCTCCGACTACCATTTCCAGCTATATCATGGCAAAAAATATGGGAAATGATGAAGTCCTCACCTCCAATGCGATTGTACTGTCCACCATGTTTTCTTCTGTCACCATGACTGGCTGGATCTACCTGCTGCGCTCCTTTGGGCTGATTTAAATTTTTTTGTTCTGTTCTTTTTCAAGAAAAATATTTTATTTCAAACTGTCTTTTTTGAATCTTTTCATTATTGCGTCTTTCCTTCTTGCCTTTCCCCTCACATACAACTATAATGTGCGCAAAAAGGCAAAGGAAAGAGGTTATACATATGATCGAAGATATTATTTTACGTCATTCTCAAAGAGGTATGGATGTGCTCCGCCCGTACATGCCGAAAGCATTCTGCGAAGAAGCTGTAGAAGCTCTTCTGAATCTTCCTCATGGAGTGATCTTACTCACCACCGGTTTTTATGTAGCCGGTTATGCCGAGACCGATGGTCCTCTTGGAACGGAAGTACTTGCGCAGGCTTTGAAAAAATTAGGATATCAGCCCGTGATCGTAACAGATGCTTTGTGCAAGGATTATTTTGAGCCTATGGGACTGGAAGTAGAATACGTTCCCTTCGATGCAGACGCCTCTTTCTATCAGGACCTGCTCTTAAAGCGGGATCCGGTCGGTCTGATCTCTATCGAGCGCTGTGGTATCAACAGCAAGAACGATTATGCAAATATGCGTGGAGTCAGCATTCGTGAAAACACTGCTACGATTGATCAGCTCTTCAGTCTGGCTCACAAAAAAGGTCTTCCCACCTGGGGTGTCGGTGACGGTGGAAATGAGATTGGTATGGGTAATCTCAAAGATGTAATTTCCAAGAAGCTTTCTTTGGTTCCCTGTGTAAACAAAGTGGATCATCTGGTTATCGCAACCGTATCCAACTGGGGCGCATTCGGAATGACCGCTTACCTGGAGAAGCTGACAGGCGTTCATGTATTTCCTTCCTATGAGAACATGCACAAGTACTTGGAGCAGACTGTAGCCATCGGAAGTATCGATGGTGTAAACAAAGTCCATGTATGCACTGTGGACGGTTATCCGGCTGAAGTTGAAGAAGAAATTGTAAATGCTCTTCAGGACAGCCTTTCCAATTAAATATTCCTGTGGTAAAATAGACTCCGGAAACAATGACACAAAAGGGGTCTATTTTTATGGAAAAAACTTATACATCCTGCCGGAAGGATTATCCGGTATTCTACTATACACATTATGAAGTTCATGAGACAGCCTCCGATCTTGCGGTAACTTATCATTTTGAGATTCCGGGACTGTCTTCTTTCGCACCTACCTGGTGCTTCCCGAAAAAAGCAGAAGATTGTACTTGCTGGTCAGAAGATCCGACTCTGCTTCGCACAATCTTCTCTCTGGGAATGGTGGAGCTTGTCAGCTACTGGAAGATCGCCTGCCCGCCAAAAGTAGTGGTTCAGGCAGGTATCATCAATGAAACACAGATCTCCTGGTGGAAAAAGCTTTATTATCAGGGACTGGGAGAATTTTTCTACACCAACGGCATTGAAGCTGATCCTGATACCTTTATGGATCTGGTCTGCGAGCCGTCTGCTGATATCCAGAAGATTGCCAATGTCTTCACTGCGAAGGCGGAAAAAAATGTGGCAGATCCGGCTGCTTCTGACTGCGGCTGCCTAATCCCGGTTGGTGGCGGAAAAGACTCTGCCTGCACCATCGAAATGCTGAAAAAGAGCGGACATCCTCTCTATACTTATATTATCAATCCAAGAGGCGCTACCCTGTCTACCGTGAAGGTCTCCGGACTTTCTGAAGATCACAGCATCCATGTAAAACGTACACTTGATAAAAATATGCTGGAACTGAACAAACAGGGCTTCTTAAATGGTCATACACCATTCTCCGCACTGGTTGCCTTTTCTTCGGTGATTACCGCCAGAATGTATGGCCTTAAATACGTGGCGCTCTCCAACGAGTCCAGTGCCAATGAAAGTACCGTTGCCGGAAGCACTGTCAACCATCAGTACTCCAAGAGCTTTGAATTTGAACAGGATTTCCACACTTATGAACAGGACTGGCTGGAAAGCGGTGTGTATTATTTCAGTATGCTTCGCCCGCTGTCTGAATTTCAGATTGCAAAATATTTCGCAGGCGCAACTGCTTATCATGATATTTTCCGCAGCTGCAATGCGGGAAGCAAGCAGGATATCTGGTGCGGACACTGCCCGAAATGCCTGTTCGTGTTCCTGATCCTGTCCCCGTTCTTAAGTCACAAGAGACTCACAGAGATCTTCGGTACGGATATGCTGGAAGACGCTTCTATGGAAGACTGCTTTGACAAACTGACCGGTCTTCAGAGCGAGAAGCCTTTTGAATGCGTGGGAAGCCGCCATGAAGTAAATGCAGCGATCTGTCTTACTATTGAACAGATGGAAGCCGCTGGTGAACCGCTGCCGCTTCTTCTGAAACGCTACAAAGAGCTTCCGCTTTATGAAGCGAATTTTGCTCACCGTCATGATTATGACCGCTATTACGATGGCGAACACCTGCTCCCAGAAGAATTTTTAAAGATCCTGACAGAAGAGTGCTATGGAGGTGTTCTGCCTTGTTAAGCCGTTTACACGAACTGATTAAAGCGAAAAACATATTGATCCTGGGATTTGGCCGGGAAGGCCGTTCCACCCTGAACCGCATATTGGAAGTGGGCGATGCCGCGAGCATTACGATCGCCGATGGCAATGAAGCACTGACTCTTCCCGCCGCTATGGAAATCACCACTTTGTCCGGCGAAAAGAAATCTGTCTCCTCAGAAGAAATCAAGCTTCTTTCAGGTGCACATTATATGGACTCTTTAGAGAATTATGATGTGGTCTTCAAAAGTCCGGGAGTCGTACTTCCAAAAGCTGCTGATGAATACACCTGTCTGATCACTTCCCAGACCGAAGTGTTCTTTGAAGCTTACCGGGAACAGATCATCGGGATCACCGGTACCAAAGGAAAGAGTACCACCTCTACCCTGCTTTATCATATTTTGCAGGAAAGCGGTATGGACACGGTCCTTGCCGGTAATATCGGTATTCCGTTTTTTGATATTCTGGAACAGATCACGCCTCGCACACGCATTGTGTGTGAGCTGTCCTGCCATCAGCTGGAATATATCCATGTGTCTCCGCACATTGCGATCCTTTTGAATATCCATGAGGAGCATCTGGATCACTACGGAACCATGGAAAAATATGTCCATGCCAAGCAGCAGATCTACCTTCATCAGAAGGAACAGGACCTGCTCTTCTGCGGACTGGATGTACTTCCAGCAAAGGGAACCTGCCCTTCCCACATTCTCACCGTGTCAGACCGGTTCGCTTCCTGTGATGTGACCCTGACCGGAACACGAATCCGTTTTGAAAGCGGTGATTATCGAATTCCTGCATCTGAGATCCGTCTGCTGGGACATCACAATCATCTGGATATCGCCTTTGATTATGGCGTATGCCATGAACTTGGCGTGGATGATGAATCATTTACAAAAGCTTTAATCAGCTATGAACCGCTGCCTCACCGCCTTCGCCTGATCGGTTCCCTAGATGGCGTCCGTTACTATGATGACTCCATCTCCACCATCTGCGACACAGCGATCCAGGCATTGAAAAGTATTCCTTCCCCTGGTACGATCCTGATCGGCGGCATGGACCGAGGCATTGATTACAGCGAGCTGATTGAATATCTGTCTGTGGATCCGGTTCCTCATATTATTCTGATGGAAGCCACCGGAAAACGGATCTATAAGGAGATCAAGGACAGCTACCCTGCTTTCCATGATCCCGGCCGTCTTCATCTGGTGGAGCATTTAAGCGATGCGGTAGAGCTTGCGAAGAAGGTCACCCCACGGGGAAGCGCCTGCATCCTCTCTCCCGCCGCTGCCAGCTACGGTATCTTCAAGAATTTTGAAGAACGCGGCGATGCGTTCCGGGATCTGGTATTTGAATTATAGAATACAAATTTTTGAATCTCTATCCATAAAAACGGAGCCGGATGATACATTCATCCGACTCCATTTTTATTCCTATTTTGCAAGATCTACAATGATCTGTGCACATTTTTCAATTCCAAATTCTCCACTGTCCAGGCACAGATGATAGTTCTGAGATGCGCCCCATTCCCGATCCGTGTAATACCGATAATTTACCCGACGCTTCTTGTCCTTGTCCATCAGCCGCTTCTCCGGCTTGTCAGCCGTCTCCCCGTAAAGCTTCACGATACGCTCCACCTTTTTATCCATGGCTGCATGGATAAATACATTGAGACAATCGGTTCTGTCACGAAGAATAAAGTCCGCACAGCGTCCTACGATCACGCAGGATTCTTTTTCTGCCAGATCCAGGATCAGCTTTCTCTGCATCATCCAGATCTTATCCTGCATGGACACACCCATGGCATCTCTTCCGAGGAACGAATAGGAAAATACATTGGTTCCCGGTGCATGCTCTCCATACTCTTCGATAAATTTCTTTGAGAATCCTGTCTCCTCTGCGATCTTCTCGATCAGCTCTTTGTCATAGAAGGCGATTCCCAGCTGGTCTGCTACCATTTTTCCTATTGTTCTTCCACCGCTTCCAAACTCACGGCTGATAGTAATAATACGTTTACTCATAGCATCCCCTCCTTCTTTTTGTACCTGAATTTTACCACATTTTGATTTTCTTTGCAAAATGAATTTCCACCACATCTTTCATTTAGTCAACTCTTATGATACAATATTTGGTGTTTTGTTCCGAGAATATATTTCTACTTTCCCGGAAATCAGCAACCATCAAAAAGGAGAGACAGCTATGAGTAAACGACGTAAAAAGAAAAAATACCCCGCCACCCTGAAGCTATTGTGTACCGTCACAGTCCTGCTTCTCGGTGCTGCCGGTTATACCTTTGGAAATGATGGGATCACTCCCATCAGTGACACTGCATCTCAGTCTGCACAGGGCGTCTATCAGGACGCACAGACCGATCTGTCTGCAAATGCAGGTGATCTGACCGTTCATTTTGTAGACATCGGTCAGGGTGACTGTATGGTCCTCACACAGGATGATCACGCTATGATCATTGATGCCGGTGACAATGACAAAGGAACTGTGGTTCAGTCCTATCTGGAGTATCTGGGAATCTCAGAACTTGATTATGCAATCCTGACACACCCGGACGCAGACCATATCGGCGGTGCAGATGTAGTCCTCTACAAATTCGACTGTGACAAAGTGCTGATGCCGGAACACAGCTCTGACACCAGAACCTATGAAGATGTGATCCGCGTGATCGATGACAAACAGATTCCAGTGGAGCATCCTGTTCCCGGAGACACCTACACGTTTGGAAATGCTTCTTTCACAGTTCTGTCACCGTCTAAGGAATACAAAGACAATAACAACAACTCCATTGTGATCCGCCTGACTTACGGTAACACTACATTTCTGATGACGGGTGACGCTGAGGAAGAGGCCGAAGAGGATATGCTCTCTTCTGGTCTGCCACTGTCTGCAGACGTGTTAAAGCTCGGCCATCACGGAAGTAGTTCTTCCACCAGCGATGACTTTTTATCCGCTGTAGATCCTACCTGGGCAGTCATCAGCTGTGCAGAGGGAAATAAATATGGTCATCCCCATGCAGAGACCATGAACAAGCTCCGTGCAGCAGGAGTCTCTGTCTTCCGGACGGATGAACAGGGTACGATCACTGCCACCACTGACGGTACTACCATTACCTGGAATGCAAGTCCATCGGAGACCTGGCAGACTGGTGAAGGCCGTTCTTCTGAATAAGTACCCATTAGAAATACTTATTTGTATTTTTCTGGAATCTATGTTATATTTCGCTTAGTTATCCGGCGGACACCTGATAACTACTCTGGAGAGTCTCGTAAAACGAGCGCCGAAGGTGTACAGCGGAATGACATAGTTTCCGCCTATCTCTCAGGCAAAAGGACAGGGCATACATATGCAAATGTTCTACTCTTTGGAGGGCTGATATGAATATCAGCTCTTATTTTATTGCCCAAAATGGGCATGTAAGGTAATTACAAGGAGGAAGAAAATGGAAAACTTATTAACTCTGGTCGATTCGGCCAACAGCGTACTCTGGAACGTGATACTGATCGTACTTCTTTGCGGAACCGGTATCTACTACACAATTCGTTTAAAATTCATTCAGATCCGCAAATTCCCGGAAGGATTAAAACATGTATTCGGTAATCTGAACCTCAACGGCGAAAAAGGCAATAACGGTGAGATGACTCCATTCCAGTCTGTTGCAACTGCCATTGCAGCTCAAGTCGGTACCGGTAATCTGGCTGGTGCTGCCACTGCTTTAGTAGGAGGCGGTCCTGGTGCCATCTTCTGGATGTGGCTCAGTGCTTTTTTCGGAATGGCAACTATCTATGCTGAGGCAACCCTGGCTCAGGAATATAAAACAGTCGAGCACGGTGAAGTGACTGGAGGTCCGGTCTACTATATCCATGCTGCATTCAAAGGAACTTTTGGAAAAGTGCTTGGCGTACTCTTCTCTATCTTCATTATCCTCGCACTTGGATTCATGGGAAATATGGTACAGTCCAATTCCATCGGAGCTGCATTTGCAGAAGTATTTGCAGCAAGAAATGTCAATATCCCGGCGATTGCCATCGGTCTTGTTCTGGCAGTGCTGACAGGCTTTATCTTCGTAGGCGGTACTACAAGACTGGCTGCTGTTGTTGAGAAGATCGTTCCGATCATGGCTGGTATCTATATTATTGGAAGCCTGGTCGTTATTTTGTTGAATATCAATTCTATTCCAACTGCATTTATGCAGATCATCGTTGGTGCATTTAAGCCAAATGCCGTACTCGGCGGTGCTGCTGGTATTACTGTAAGAGAAGCGATCCGTTACGGTGTTGCCAGAGGACTCTTCTCCAACGAAGCTGGTATGGGTTCTACCCCTCATGCACATGCAAGAGCAACAGCTGCTTCCCCACATGACCAGGGTCTGGCTGCCATGATCAGCGTATTCATTGATACTTTTATCATTCTGAACCTGACTGTATTCTCTATCCTGACCACCGGTGCCATGGCAAGCGGAAAGAGTGGAACAGCCCTGACTCAGTATGCATTTTCCTCTGTACTGGGAAGCTTTGGCGACATTTTCATCGCTGTTTGCCTGTTCTTCTTTGCCTTCTCTACTATCCTTGGCTGGCACTTCTTCGGAGCCATCAATGTGAAGCATCTGTTTGGTCAGAAGGGTACAAAGATCTACTCCATGCTGGTAGTTGTATTTATCATCATCGGTTCTACTCTGAAGGTTGACCTGGTATGGTCTTTAGCAGATTTCTTTAACGGATTGATGGTTATTCCTAATGCACTAGCACTTCTTGCATTAAGCGGAGTGGTTGTAGGAATCAGTAAAAAAGCAAAATAGCATTGATTTTACTGGCTTTTCTATCTATAATAGATGAATAGGGATTTTATATTTTATCGTTAAGGAGATTATAACCATGGAAGAAAAACTGACAATGGACGATTTCAAAGAGGAACTGGAAGCATCCTACAAAGCTGCTGAAGAATCCGGTGCTCAGGATTCTGAGGAACTGGATCCTGTATGGGCAACCCTGCAGCAGTACATGGATGACAAAGAAGTTCTGAATGTAAAAATTGGCGGTGTTGTAAATGCCGGCGTGATCGCTTATGTAGATGGTGTTCGCGGATTCATTCCTGCATCCCGTCTGTCTCTGGATCATGTAGACGATCTGAACGAGTGGCTCAACAAAAAGATCCGTGTCCGCGTGATCACTGTTGATCCTGAGAAAAAACGTCTGGTTCTCTCTGCAAGAGAGATTCTTCGCGATGAAGCGCGTGCAGAAGCAAAGCAGAAAGAAAAGGAAGCATTCGACCAGATCAAAGTCGGCGATGTACTGGATGGAAAAGTAGAGAATCTGAAAGATTACGGTGCATTTATTCGTCTGGCAAATGGTCTGTCTGGTCTGGTACATGTATCTCAGATTTCTGATAAACGTGTCACATCACCGGAGAAAGTACTGAAAGTTGGACAGGATGTACAGGTCAAAGTCATTGCTATCAAAGATGGCAAGCTGTCTCTGAGCATGAAAGCTCTTCTTGTAAAAGAGGATGAACCGGCTGAAGACGAGCACTACACCATGCCGAAGTCCGAGAATATTTCTACGAATCTTGGATCTTTGCTGGCTAACTTAAAGCTGTAAGTATTTCAATTACTATTAAAAAGATTAAGAACCTGACAGGATTGATATGTACCCTCTTTACTGGACAACCAGTAAGGAGGGTATTTTTATGCATTATAGTTATGAGTTTAAACTGATGTGTGTTGAATTGTATCTTTCAGGTTCCTATCCCGATATCCCAGAAGGGGTGAATCCAGATACTCTCAAAAGTAATATACGACAATGGGCCAGATTGGTTGATTTACATGGCCCAGAAGTTTTAAAACATAAGGTGTTTAATAAGGTTTGGACACCAGAAGAAAAGTTTGAACTGGTTTCAAAGGTCATTGCAGGCATACCAAAGAAGAAAGTTGCCATAGAAGCAGGTATTAACCCAGGAATGCTTTATCAATGGCTACACAAATATAAATTACAAGGATATAATGGATTGGTAGAAAGTAAAAAAGGACGACCAACAAAGGAACCGAGAATGAAGAAATCAACCAATCCATTACCTTTAACGGAATCGGAACGAGAAGAACTGATACGCTTAAGAGCTGAAAACGAATATATCAAAGCCGAGAATGAAGTAATAAAAAAACGGATCGCCTTGAGACAAGAAAAATGGGCTGCGCAACTCAAGGCGAAAAAGCAGCAATCATCAA